>OGST01000048.1_pt1 | contig 115745 bp, 150 predicted proteins | sample 1574021 | NCBI WGS metagenome assembly OGST01 (sample SAMN03295847, study PRJEB24534) | human gut metagenome | isolation source: fecal sample 7 from infant 6 | host: Homo sapiens | place: USA: Pittsburgh, PA | collected 2014-07 | reverse complement strand
CCTTTATAAGCTTTAATCAATTAATTATTTAACTTCTGGTACTTTAGAAGCTTCACTTTTCTTTGGAGATTTGTATCTTTTCTTTTCCCAACTTGCTTCTTGATTTTTTTTAGCCATTATATTTCACCTCCATTATGTTATTAGTATTTATAATCTATTTTTTAATTATTCCATATACCTTTAATAAATTATTATTTCATAAAAAATAAAGATACTATGTAGAAATTCTTCATTACATAATATCTCTATAATCAAATTTTAATTATTCTTCATCATAAACTTCTAAATACTTAGTCTTTATACCATCTTTTTCCCAACCAAGTATAGAATCTAAACTAACATTTTCAGCTGCCTTAAATATTGATTTTTCAACACCATCAAAATTCTTTTTAAGCTCTTTTATTAATTCTTTAATTTCATATCTCTTATTTCCTATTTTTTCAGCTGAAACCATACATGCACAATTTAAAGGCCAAATTCCTGCATTATTAGTAAATCTCTTTATATACTCTTCTTCTACATAATAAAGTGGTCTTATAAGCTCCATTCCTTCAAAATTAGCTGCCTTCAATTTAGGGAGCATAGTTTTAAAATTACCTGCATAAAGCACATTTAATAATGTAGTTTCTATAACATCATTATAATGATGTCCTAATGCCAACTTGTTGCATCCAAGTTCTTTTGCTTTACTATATAGTGATCCTCTTCTCATTCTTGCACAAAGATAGCATGGATAATCTCTTGCCATCTTATCTACAACTTCGAAAATTTTCCCTTCATATATATGTACTGGTATTCCAAGATGATTACAATTTTCTATAAGTAATTCTTTTATTTGCGGATGATATCCTGGATCCATTGCTATAAACTCTAATTCAAAGTTCATTTGTCCATGTTTTTTAAGCTCTTGGAAACACTTAGCCATAAGTAGCGAATCTTTACCACCAGAAATAGCTACTGCAATCTTATCCCCTTCTTCTACAAGGTTATAATCTTTTACCGCTTTTACAAACTTAGTCCAAATATGTTTTCTATATTTTTTAACAAGGCTACGTTCTATTTCTTCTAAAGGCTTTTTTTCTTCAGTAGGAATTAGTCTCTCGCAGCCTTTACCTGCTATACTACTCATTTTATCACCTCATTTAATAATCCCTATCAATTATATCACTTTTTAAACTTATTGTCTTTATATAAATATTGACCTATAGTACATTCTACATTTTCTATTAACTCTATTAATAGGCAGCCTTCTAACACTTATACTTAGTATTTTACTTTAACTAACTTATCAGTTCATTAACCTTTATATATGGGTTCTTATATCTATTTTTCTTTACTGTACTTTTCCCTATATTTATAGCTTTTTTAGGACATAAATTTATACACGCCATACAATCTGTACAATTACCTTTCCAAGTTGGAATATTATTTTTCATTATAATATTCTCTACAGGACATGCCTTTTTACAAATTTCACATCCAATACAGTCATTATTAACATTAAATTTTTTATCCTTATTTTTATATACATTTTTCCAAATAGAATAAAGAACCTTATTTAAACCAAATTTATAATTACATTTTTTTATTTTTCTTTCATTAATTTCATTAATAAAGTCTTCTAAAATTTTCTCATTTTTATCAATTGCTTCAATAGCTCTTTTTTCACTTGGATTTCTACCTGCTCTAATATAGTTAGAAATATATTTTATACATACAAAATTTGATAAAATATTTGTGTCTTTAATAATTTCATTTATATGAACAAAACTACTTTTTGCTTCGCCTCCACCAGATACCCCTACTGCAAAAACATAGGAATTTTTCTTTAACTTCAATTTGCATAAAAAGTTTAAAGCTGTTATAGGTAAAGAACCACAATGTATTGGATATATAAAACCAACTGCATCATCATCACAAATAAAATCATTCTCTCTTAATGCTTTTGTCATGGATATTAACTCTACATTTCCATTTAATGCTTCTTTTATTTTCTTTGAAACATATAAACTATTTCCAGTTGAAGAAAAGTAATAAATTTTCATAAATAATCCCCTATCCTACTTTGTATAATCTATAAATGATTATATCACGAATAAAATAAATTTCTATTTTACACTTTTAATAACTTGAGGATAATTAAAAACATTATATGGATCATATTGTTTTTTAATCTCTTTTAATCTTTTAATGTTTTTCCCGTAATATTCCTTTTCATAATTATCTAATTCATCTAATGGAAAATTAACAAAAGATCCTTCTGTTAGTATCTCTATAGATCTAAAATTGCTCTTAACCCATTTCCTATTTATATCAGCATACTTATTTTCTTCCCATACAGATTGAATTCCCATTATAAACTTAGCATCTCTATAATAGTATGCTGTATCTAATTTATCTACATCAGCAATAGCCCCACCAGCTCCATAAAATGATATTGCAGTATAAACTGATCCTTCTGCAGGAGCATCTATTATTTCTATAAGTTTTTTTATTTCATCATGATTATAGTCTCTATAAACAAATCTACCTGTTGACTTATACTTTTCATAGTCAGGATGACTGTCCTGAATCCATCTATTACATTCTAATATACTCATATCCTCTATTTTAGTCTCTATTAAACTTGTTATATTTTCTAAAGGATTAAGTATTTCTCTAGCTTCAATAGAATTTCCATAAAATAATCCTGTAAGCTTAACTCCTCTTCCTCTTTCAGCTGAATTATATATTGCAGTCTTTAAATTCATTCTTCTATCTAAATTCTTATATACTTCTTGAAGAACCTCAATAACTTTAATATTATCTTCATTACTAATATTAGGATAATTTATATATATCAAAGTCCCCATTTTTATTTTTTCTTTTAACTTTATAGTCATTGAAGTTATAATCCCAAAATTACATCCTCCACTTCCCTTGCAAGCCCAAAACAAATCACTATTTGATTGTTCATTAAGAATTAATTTTTTTCCTTCATAATTTATCATTTCAACTTCAATTAAACTATCACATGCTAATCCTAGGAATCTGCTTGAATATCCCCAGCCACCGCCAAGCACAAGCCCTGCTACTCCTACAGTTGGACATCCCCCTCCTGGGAATGCATAATTCCTGCTTCCTAGAGCTTCATATATTTCTCTATTTCTTACTCCACCCCCTATTCTTGCAAAACCATTATTTTCATCTATGTAAATTTCATTCATTTTACTTATATCTATAATAGCTACATCATTACCTGTTGAATATCCTTCATAGCTATGAGCACCTGATCTTACTCTTATTTCTATATCATTATTTTTTGCCCATAGTATTGCATTAATTACATCTTCCTCATTATTGCAATATATAATCACTAATGGATATTTTTCAATAGCTCTATTCCAAGCTAATCTACTTTCTTCATATTCAAAACTTTCTTTGGTAATTATCTTGCCAGTTAATCCTGAATAATCAACACTTCTCATTCAATCACCTTCTGTAAATTATTTTTATAACTTCTGTAAATTATTTTATATATAAGATGATAACATATCATTCTTTAAAATCAATAAAAAGAGTGCGAATAAAACTGATTCATAATTATAAATTTGTATAATCCCTTTTTACTTAATTATAATTTGAATCCTATTTTAAGGCCTTTAAAATGACTTATAAACTGTATTTACCTTTTATCCATTATATCTACAAATACTTTACTTTTTTTGAATCATTTTTATTTTTTATTTATTTTTTATCACATTTCTACTTTTTTCTACATAACTTAGAACTATAGCTACTAAATGAAAGGATGTTAATTTATGTACTATCGTAAAGATAATGATTGTGAAAAATGTAATGATTGTGTAAACGACCCTAGCAAGCTTTATTGTGATATATCTTGTCCAGACACAACTAAAAACTGCCGTGAGTCATATAAGGTTTTTAATCCTCCTATATATGCAAAAGCATTTATTGCTCTTCAACCATATGAAAATTTATTTAATATAGAAGATGCATTTGCTGCTGGAACAATATTCAAAGACTTATATAGTCCTTATTGTGCTGTTCAATATATTAAAGGAGGGCATAAATAATGAAACGTGAAGACTATCTAGAAAAAATACAAAAATTGCAATTCTTTGTTGTTGATTTAAATTTATATTTAGATAACTTTCCTGAATCTGAAAAAGCAAGACATGATTATGAAGTAATATCTTGTGAACTAAAAAAAACAATTTGGGAATATGAAAAACAATTTGGTCCATTAACTAACTTTGGTTCTTCTTACTTCCAAGATCCTGAAGCTTGGGTTAATAGTCCATGGCCTTGGGAAAACATGAAAGGAGGAAAAAATTAATGTGGTATTATGTTAAAACACTACAACATCCCGTAAACTTAAAATCAACAGATTTAAAAATGGCTAAAGTTCTTATTACTCAATATGGTGGTCCAGATGGAGAACTTGGTGCTGCACTTAGATATTTAAACCAAAGATTCTCTATGCCTACAAACAAATCTAAAGCATTATTAACCGACATAGGAACAGAAGAATTTGAACATTTATGATATATGTTAATGCTACATATTAAAATATAAAAATAGAGTAGAAATTTAATCTACTCTGAATAATAAAATAAAAATAAGTTAATACTATTTATATAGCATTTTTAAAATCGTGCTTGTGTGATTTATAGTTAAGGTTGGTTGCTTTAACATACTATAAATCGCATGAGCATTATTTTTATATTTTTTCTTATCTTTTAATTGCTCTCTTAAATAATTTTCTATTCCTATAATTTGCCCTCTAGATATTTCTTTGTGCTGCAATTTATATTTGAATAGATCTCTTACTTTTTTATATTCCTCTTCTACTTCTGGTTCTCTTGTATAGTCTATAATTATATCTTCTAGTTTCTTCTTATATAATGTAGGATTCATGTGTCCGCATCTTATAACCTCTTCTGCTTCCAAACTTTTTCTAGACGTAACTTTAATTTTATTTACAATATAAAAGGTCAATACCTTTATAGCTACTACCCCTAAAATTATTAATAGTAGTATCTCCATTTTCTTTCTTCCTTTCTAATGTTATTTCATACCCTAAAGTACGCTCCTCCTTTCTAATTGTTCTGTATAAACTTTTTCTTGTGTTTTGTATAAATATCTTCTAATATAATAGGGTATGTACTGTAGATTAACTTGTAGAATATAGTGTAGAATCTACATCTTAATCCTCGTTTAAGTAATCTACGTTTTATGCCTTATAATTCTCATAATTAAAGGATTCTTTCTATCCAATAAAATAAGAAATGTGGAGCATAGCGAGTAAAGTAATTATTGTAATAAAAGTTGCTCCAGTTTAGAGTAAGACAAGTCAGTATAAATAACTTCAAAATTACTAGAATTATACCTAATACCTTTACTTGGTCTTGATATTACTATCATTGGAAATGTTCCAAAAAACTCCTTATAATTTCCTCTTTCTGAATATAACTTTTCATAAAGAGTATTCATTTTTATATTATCTGTATAATGTGTATAATCTACTTCTAATAAAGTAATATATTTATAATCTTCATATCTAAATAATACATAAGCATCTGGTCTTATTAATCCATCTAGATATATTGGTTCTATTTTAACATCTATTAGTTTGCAACCTAATCTTTTTAGTTCTTTAAGATAATCATAAATATATAGTCTATGATCATTTACTTTTTTCTCCTGGTAATATACTTTCTCCTTCTTAGCTTTACTTATATAACTTTTTAATACTCCCATATCTTCTAATTGAACCATTCTCCTACTGGCTCCTTTGTAATTACCTTTAAAGAATAATTCTGTGGCTTGTCTTAATGTTATAGCTTTATATCCTTCTATCCATTTAAGTACTTCTTTATCTCTATCAGTAATCAATCCTCAATCATTCCTTTCCTTATCTTCTTTTTAATAACTTTAGTTGTTGCTATTTCACTTTTCTCTGTGGCTTTTACCTCTTTTTTAGGCATATATAAAGGTAATTCCTTAGCAACTCCATTACTGCAATCTATCGGCTTTTTATTTAATAAATTAACTTCATTCTTAACTCCTGGAATAATTATTTCTGGTACATACTCATGTAAGACTTTAAAGTCTTCATCTATCCAAGGCGTTTTAATAACCTCCATAGCCTTACTAGTTCCATAACACAAACATTCTCTATCTTCTAGTTGTGTTGCATCATCACACTCGATTATATTTCTACTATCTATTGAGCTTATTTGTCTAAAGGTAATTCTACATAATTGGCTTTTTACATCACTAGGAAGATTTGTTGTGGTACTTCTTTGAGTAAGACTTAATAAATGTATTCCACTACTCCTGCCGGCTTTTGCAATAGTTAAAATTGCACTCCAACATTTATTCTTAAGTTCTTTATCTTCTTCTGTATCAGCTTCTTGTGGCATAAAGAAAGATACTTCCTCAGTAATAGCATAAATTCTTTTCATTTTACTTTTATAGTGCTTATTGTAGTGGTTTAAATTCTTTACACCTAATTCCGTAAATTTTCTAGATCTTTCATCTACTAACTTTGCTAACTTATTTAAATCATAAGCTACTTCTTTAAGATTTTTTCCTACAAATTTAACCGGATTACATTTCTCAAATAATCCTATTTCGCCTTTCATTATTTGCAACAAATGAATTTCTATAGAATTACTAGAGTTATATATTAGATTAGTTAGTATGCTGCTTAATAAAAAGCTTTTTCCAGTTCCAGTTGCTCCACCAATAAGAATGTGACAAGCTTTGGTAATATCTATGAAGTAATCTTCTCCATCAAAAGTTTTCCCTATATATAATTGGTTAGGATATGCTTTTACTGGTTTAAATATAAACTTTCCTATATCTTTGTTTATTACTTTCACTTTAACTAGGCTACTAAACCTAATCTTTTCTATAGTAACTATTCCCTTAAACTTATTTTCTATCGTTTCCTTATTAACCTCTATATCTTTTGGACTTAAACCAGTTGGCATATGAATATCTAATATATATCCATTATCTATAAATTTAACATTCATTACTTGTGGTATAAAATTAGATTTTTTACTGTGTAAATTTAATTCTCCCATAAGTTCTTCCCACTTTTTAATTACTTTCCTTTTCTTTCTATAGTTAATAGTAAATCTATAATATATACTTGTTGCTGCTAATCCTCCAACTATTGCTAGTTCCATAAATACCTCCTAAAACTTACTTAATATATATCTATGTAATTAATTTTAAAAAAGTACCAATTATTTTTAAAAACTTATAAATAATTGGTGCTTTTAAATAAAAAAATATGATATCTATTCCAGATACCATATTTCAGTTACTTCCTTATTTAATTTTTTAGCTATTTCATAAGCTAGTGTTAAATTGGGATAAGATATACTTTTCTCCCAATTAGTATATGTTTGTATAGGAACATTTAATTTTCTAGCAAACTCTGTTTTATTATCTATCATAAACTCTCTTAATCTTATTTCTTGCAATCTACATTTAAGCATTTAAATCTCCTCCTATATAAATATATTATACATTTATATGGAATAAATTTACATATATATTCAACTTTATATATTTATTTTTCTATTACAGTTGCAGATATTTTTATAAGACCACTATCGTTTTCCCCATCTACAACGCCATATACTTTTACTTTATCTCCATCTTTCAAACCTTCTACACTCAACACATTTGATATATGATATATTCCATATCCTTCACCCTCTTCTTGTGTTAACGTGAAAGAAGGAAATATATCCATAACACGATCGTAATCTACAACACTTATTGTTCCTTCTGCAAAAACTTTTAAGTTTTTATTTTTATCAGTATTACCATTTAATTCAACAAAATCTGCTTTTACAGCTTCTTTTTTAAGTTGTTCATTTAAATCTTCTTGGCTTACTTTTTGTTCTTTTTCATCTTTCTTTTGTTCTTCAACTTTCATGTCAGGTTTACTTTCTTTGTTATTTTCTACACTTTTATTTGAAGCACATCCTGATAATGATACAACTATAATTCCTGATATAATAGCAACTAATAATCTTTTCATAATATATCTCCTCTCATATTATCTCTTATATTTCACTTTTATTGTATAATAACTGGAAAAAATGTCAACATTTAAACTGAGGTGATTATATGAAAAAGGATTTTATTAAGATAGATTTAAGTATAAGTTTAATGTTTATATGTGTACTTAGTTCCTTAATAATTGGATTAATACTAAAATAAAGCACCTAGAGTTAAATCTAAGTGCTTTTTCTTTAATTATCTTCATATATTACCATAGCTGAATAATTATTAACTATACTGTCAACGCAATAACATACTGATGTAGAAAACTTAATATCAAGTATAGATATATCTTTATTTTCTAACCAATTATTAATCCCTTGTTCTAGCTGATATGGAGTATCATAAGAAAAGACTGCTATCATTTTACCACCTCATTTATTCTCATTATAGTAAAATATATTATTGTTATATCTAAATAATTACAAATAAAAAAGGCTAGTAAGTAAGATTCCTCCTACCTACTAGCCTTAAAATTATCTATTCATAGTTGCATTTTTTCTTATATATGCTCTAGTTCCATCTATATCTAAAGCATAATAACCACTCATTTCAAATCTTGCAGTTATTAATTCATCTTTATAGAATGGTTTAATTTCTTTAGCCCAAACCCTACATGGATATTCTGTAACTTGTAATCTAAATCTTCTATATCTTTCATCTGTCAGCCCTAAAAGCTTAACATTTGCTTTTTCTACCCAACAACGCTTACCATCTAATTCAATGCTATAAGCAAATTGATTTTCTGCATCTGCTGTTAATAAGTCACCCTTATTAAAAATCTTAACTTCTCCATCATAACTCATAGCATCAGATTTCATTTTTAAAGGTAATGGGAAAATGGATTCAGTTGTTATATTCAAAGAATTTAATTCAGCTTGGATCATATTTAAAAATCTTTGCCATCCCATATCAAGAGTTCTATGAGGACAATACTTATTACTAAAGTCTTGATGCTTCTTTACATTGTTAATAGTCCAACCATATTGTTTTAATAATTCTGCTACTTCTTTTGCTGCTCTCTTTTCTGCTTTTATAAACCTATCTCCACCAGATTTTGAATAACAAATTTCTATAGATATATAATTTCTATTTCCTTCTCCGCTTCCCCCATCTCCTGCATGCCAAGCATTTCTATTGAATGGAATACATTGTATAGCTTCCTTATCATCTATTGCAATATGAAATGATACTTCATTTTGATTATCTGCTCTAGCCATATAATTTCTTTCGTTTATAGCTGGAGCATCATTTGCTGTATTATGAATACAGATTCCTTTCGGTGTCATTGAATAAGGACACTTAGTTGAATATTGACTTTCTGGTATTAAATTTTTAATTAATGACATTTTAAATTCCACCTTTCATATTTAAAACTTTTTATAAATTAAAAGAAGCAAGATTACTCTTGCTCCTTGCCTACTTGACCTATTTTTACTAATAAATCATGTATAAAATTAGATCCTCTAGATATTAATATTCCTGTTAATATAACCCCTAATAAAGGTATTGTTGTATTAATACCTAATAGACTTAGAATGTCTAATCTAACCCCAATGCTAAGCACTAACGCTACAACTAAAGCTCCTATTCTATCTATACTTACTTTTCCTTCTTGCCAAGTCATTTTTAATGTTTCCCATACACTTTCTGCAATTAATGCTATCATTACAATGATTAATAAATTTCCCATTTTACTTCTCTCCTTTTTTAATTATCCATTTTATTTTTTATTTCTTTCACATCTTCTTCAATGTTTTCTACAACATTAAATTTCTCTGCTAATGCATCTAATAGATCTTGATATCTTTTCTCTCTTTCTCCTGTTGTTTTAAGAACATAAATTAATAGAAATACAAATAATGCATATCCTAATCCTTGTCCTATTGCTACTTGCATTAATTCATCCATGTACGCTCCTTTCTTTTTGGCAATATAAAAAGAGCCTACAACTGTAAGCTCTCTAATTGACAAAATACTTGTCTTTAATCTATTATCTTTTTAGTAGTTAATTATTTTACCAGCTAGGCTTTACATACTGCTTTCCTAACTGGTATTTTTTATTCCAGTCTTTCTTTTATTTTATTCTCTAATTGCTCTACTAAGGTTTTAGTTTCTGCATCTAACACTATAAAACTTTCCTTATTATTATTAGATATAATAGTCCCTTGCTCGTCTACTTCGCTATTAGTATGTGTTATTCTATAACCTACACTATCCTTAATAACTGCAAATCCTGTTAATATCTTCATTTATATCACCTCCATTAAAACTTCTTCTAAATTAAAATCTAACTCTTCCATCAAAACATCCTCACTTGTATCTATTTTCAAATCATCTTCTGAAAAAACTGGTGTGTTATCTAAATATCCATCTATATCAGGTTGATCCAGCCTCACATTTTCATATCCTATTCTTTTAGCTATATACTGCCAACTAAACTCAGTTCCTGGTTCTCCATACACTACAAAATACTCTCTTTTTCTATCTATAGTAGTTATTTTTCCGTTATATTGCTGAGTAAATATATGATACTCACAATCTAAATTCACACATTCTTGTAATATATCATCTATACTTATATAACATTCTCCAGAATTGCTTATTTTACCAAACCCTATATCTGAGTAATAGTATTCTGCTGTTTCAAAGGCATTTATCAAACGCTCTCCATAATGTTCTGTAGATTGTAGAGAGTTTTTAGAACCAGTTGCAGTATAACTTCCATTTATCTGTACATTTGTATTAAAGTATGCTGGATAACTACTACCTGCTAAAATAGAGAATAAAACACCTCCCGTATTTGATTGAATCATATACCCATCATTTACAGCATTAACCGAAACTTGTGAAATAAGAATGTTCCTTGAATCACTTGTATTTTTAAATATTTGCGGTGTTCTAGCGTTATAAGTACTTTCAAAACATATTTTATTTGGAACATAAACTCTCTCTTGCATATTAACAGCGCTTTGAAAAACCGCACTTTCTAATACTCTTATTGGTGCTGGATAAGCAGGATTTTTAGCATACTTATCCAGCACAATATAAGAATTATAACCAGTACTAGTTTTATATCCAAAAGTCATATATCCTTCATTGTTATGAGCTAGAGAAAATCCTCTTACATTAGGATAATCTGTAATATACGAACTATATATTATTCCAAGTTCCCTTCCGTTACGTTCCCAATCATAAAAATATATGCTTGTATCTTGTATTTTTATTGCATCTACACCATTATAATTTTTATTTACAAATGTACCTGTAATAGTTAAGTTCCCATTTGTATCACTTGTCATAACATTAGTTCCAGCTTTATTTTGTATCTTTATAGCACCATTTTTAACTGTAAACCCTGTCTTATCCATTACAAATTGTGTTGTAGTTATACTACTTGTACCAGCATTTATTGCACTACTTATTGTAGTTGTAATTGCTGTAGCTGTAACCTTTTGCTCAACTGTATTAACTCTAGTAGTTAGTCCAGTTACACTCCCATTAATTGTACTTATAGAACTCTCTGTAGAACTTACTCTACTTGTTATATCATCTATATTAACTTGTAAATTAGCTGTTTGCTCATCTATATATAAAAAACTATCTCCTTGACTTGGACACCATTCAAATATTTCTTCACCTTTTCTAACCATTAAAGAAGAAATAACTCCACTAGAATCCGTATTAATAGTTGTATCTAACTTATGCACTCTAATTCTTACAAACGCTCTTGTTGCACCACTTGGCACTGTTACTGTTAAGTTCTTCTTAACAAAGTTTGTAGTGGTAAAATCTAACCAAGTGTAACCAGACATAAAGTTATTATCTACACTTATATCTGCTGTATTATCTGTAAATAGTAAAAATATTCTAATTACTGCATTGCTTAAAGCGGAACCAAAACCACCATATGTTATTTTTTCCCCTGCAACAACAGGGAACTTTTGTGAATCTGCATAAATAATACTTGTTGCATTATTGTTAATATGCCCTAGTCTAATATAATATTTATCTTCTATTGCTATCGAGCCACTTACACCATAAAAATAATTTCCTGCTAGGGTAGTACTTAATCTCCAACCGCTAGGTCCTTTAAACCAGTTACTATTTGCAACAAGATTATTATTTCCTTCTTGCACTATTTTTTTTAAGCTACTTACACTTAAATCAATAGAGTTATTTAATTGTGTTATAGAACTTTCCGCTGTACTCACTCTACTAGTTAAACTAGTAATCTTCCCATCTACTGTAGATAATTCTGTTTTAGTGCTATAAGTACTCGCTACAGTAGTCTTAAACCCTTCTAGGTTTTGGTTTAAACTTGCATAATTACTTTCTACTGTAGTTACTTTCCCACTAAGAGTATTTAAATTTCCTTCTACTGCATTAGCTTTTGCATCATCTGTATATTTAGAAGCTTTTTCCCAATCTGTAGAAACATAAGCTCCACTTGCTCTAGCTACCTTACATTTCATTATTTCACCAGATGGTCCACCTGTCCAAATATCCCCTATTTTATATGGAGTAGTTGGAGTGGATGTAAATACTTTAGCTTTGCTATCTGCAAGAGAATTAGCACTATTAGCTGTATTCTGTGCATTAGTTAGATTAGTACCTAAATTAGTTATAGAACTTGTGTGGCTCGCTACTGTTGCATTAATTCCATTTACAGTTTGTTTTAAAGTACTATAACTATCTTTTAGTTTAACTGTAGTTCCATTTTCCTCTATTATTGTATCTTTAATTAATGTATCTATTTGACCATTAATAACACCTATAGATGTTGTATTACTTTCCGTTTTACTCTTAGTATCATTAACTGTACTCTTAAGACTATTAAAAGCAACATCTAGTTTTTGTCCAGTAAGGTCTATTGCTACTTTAGAAGCTTGTATTAAGCTTGTATTAGCATCTTTATTAAGTCCAGTTACTAAGCTAGAATAATTAATCTGCTTTTCTCCTACTGCATTTTCTGCAATCATCTTTTCTTTTATTAAATCATCTGCAATAGCTTTTTCTTTTATTCCAGTATGGTCTATAAGTGTTGTAGTACCATCTTCTCCACGCAAAATAAAGTTAAAATTTCCTTGGGTATCTTGCCCCATTTGAATCCTAACTTTACTATTCTTATCTTTAAATTGTTGTGTAGCTCCTACAATTTCTATTCCACCATTATCCGATGCAATCTTAAACTTATTAGTAGATATTGTACTTGCTTTTAAATCCTCTACACTTATACTCTTTGCTATTACATCCTTTATTAATGCATTAGAAATTGTAACATTATCAGTTGTAAGGTTTAAAAACTGTCCGTTTTCTCCTGTTACAAATTTACTTAAGAGTGTTTGTAGGTCTAACGTTCCACCTGTTGCTACATCAAATTTTATATTTCCTGCTATTAAATCAGTTATTTCAGCTTTATTTGCTTGTAAATTAGTAATCTTAGCATTAACTGCATTAAGTTCTGTTATATTAGCCTTAGTTGCTTCAAGTGTTCCTATTCTTGCTACTGCTGCATTTAAACTATTTATATCAGCTTTATCTATTGTTAGATTCTTTACAGCCACTTTAATAGCTTCTTGTGATATAGTTCCATTATCTTCTGTTATATTACTTACTGTGTCTGCTGTATCTTGAAAATCTTTTTGTATATCAATAAAATCTAACGTAGTATTAGCAATCTCACATGAATTACGCTCTGGTTCATCTGGATACTCTACAATTTTTACAATACGTTGTTTCTCTCTTATTTTCTTGTCTTTAGATATAAGAGTTATAGTATCCCCTAGTTTATAGTCTAATATATTTTTATACTTAGAATTTAGATTGGCTAAGTCAATTACATCAGCACTATAAGACTTTCTAGGTTTAGATAATTCTTGTAGCTTTGCTGTTGCATCTTCTCTTAAATTTTCTAGAACTGTATATCTCTCATCTTTCCATATTAAAGTTTTTACTTTATTGGAGTATTGAAAGTTTTCTACTTCTACCTTTATATTTTCTTTGCCAATAGCGATTATTTTTGTATAGAAGTCATAGGAGTTACTTTCTATATCTAAAGCTTTTAAATTAACTTGATCTGAAAAATAAACACCCTTATCCTGCCCTAGTTTTTCATATACTTTTACCACTTTATTTAAAGTATCAAATTCTATTTCTACTCTATAAATCTTTTTAGCTTCTTGTATCAACTCCCAACTACTGCAATTAGTTTTTCTTAAAGTTCTCTTTTTAATAATATTGTTTACTTGCACTGTCCACCCTGTACCAGCACAAGCTAGGTTAAGACAATTCTCTATTGTTTGTTCGGTAGTATTAAAATGTTCCCACGCCTTACCCTCTAGATCTTCTACATTCATCTGCGCTTTAATAGAAGTCCATTCTCCGCGGTCTGCTATTTCCTTAATAACAAATTCATCAGTCTTACTTCTTATATATCCTTCCTCTACTATTCCATCTATAAATTTAGAAGGATATAAAAAAGAAAGTGTCTTATCTCCAGTTTTAAGAACACTTTCTATACAAAAATCTTTATATTTAGTTAACCCCTTTAATTTGTTTTTATTCTTATCATATAGTTGTAACATTATTCCCCTCCTTTCTTAGAAGTTTATAGAATGCTACTTAAGCAAAAACTCAATACTTGTTAATTCAGCTGTAGTTAATTCTATATTAGAATTTAAAAGAAGGTCTAAAGATATATCATAAGTTTCTATTTCATTTTCTATACTCTGCAATTCTCGTATATCTTTATTAAAATTCTCAACATCTTTAATTAGAAAGTTATTATTTTCTATTTTTACTTTCCCATCTTTGTCTTTCTCTCCATACTTATCAATTAATACTGCTCTTTCCTCTTCGTATATCTTAATTTCTCTTGAAATAATTTCTATATTCTTTTTAATACCATAAGATATTTTTACAGGTAATTTATATCTTGCTAATGTCCCTAAAGTATTTAATCCATTTAACATTTCAAAATTAGTAATTTTGATTTTACTCATTTATAGTTCCTCCTAATGCTTCATACTCTTTATTTAGTACCTTTTCTATAAATTCATTTACTCCTTCTTTGCAAGTAATAAAATTAGCTTTAAATCCCTCTTTATCTAAAATACTAACAGTGAGATTAGGATAATCTCCACCTATGCTACCTACCATATTTATTATTTGTTTGTTTTCTATTGTTACAGTTCCACTTATAGTAATATTTTCAGTTATATTTAGCATTGCTTCTCCTCCTTGTATCCATTAATATTTATCTCACCTTTAATAGTAAGTCCATTACTATCAAAACTTGCTATAGGTTCTGTACTAGCTAAACATATTTTCTCAGCTATAATTGTTCCTATTTCTTTACCATCAATATTAAAATTAATCTTTTTACTAGTATTAAGAGTTTCTAATTCTGATACTCTTTCCTTAAGATTAACTACTTCTCCCTTTAACACTTCAATCATATTTAATAATGTCTTTTTTCTTATAAACATACCTACTCCTCCTAATTAAAAAAATGTATTCAATTTGAACACATTAGATATATCTTGGTTTATATTTTATTGTTATATCTACATTGTTTTTGCTTACTGTAATAGTATTAGCTCCTGGCTTTAATCTTGGGAATCCCCACATATCAGTATCTCCATATTTATTAATACCATCTACTGTTACTGTTCCTTCTTCTCCATTTACTATAAGCTTTTTATTAGCTTTTAGATTCTTTAAGATTATAGCTTCTTCATCCAATCCATTAATAGTTAAGTCTATTAAGTCTATAGAAGGTGTTACTTCTAATATTACTGGAGTTTCTAAATTACCAGAAACATTTATAGTTTTACTAGTGATCCTATTAATCATTTCTGTTACTTGAGTCTTTTCAACAATAACAAACATTTGTATATCAACTGTTTCATTGCCTTTCATAATATATTTATAGTTTGGTTCTTTGACAATAAACCCTCGATAGAAATACTCTATATCATCGAATTTTATAGTAGCATTCTCAAATTGTTTTATTAAATTACCTTTCATAGTTTCAAGCTCATTAGCATCACTGCATATAATATCTAATGTTATATTTAATACCTTAAATTTATTCTTTCCTTTTTTATAAAATATAGGATTAAGATTATTAGTACCCCAATAATTAAATATGTCAACTTCTGCGCTACTAATATTTCTACTCATTAATTTTGCTTTAAAATTCTTTATATTTATATTATTTACTAGCACTACCTCACCCTCTTTCCAGCTAAAGCTAATTTACCATTAACTACTTTATATACTGATTCCCCTATACTTTGTCCATCTATTTCATTTTTTAATATAAATACACTGCCCCCTGGAATACCTTCAGAACTATTTTTACTATTTCCATTACTAATATCATTTTTTGTTACAACTCTAGCAGTAGTCATAGCGGTTTCATAATCTACTGTTCCTTTCATTTTAGCAACTAAATCACTCATATTAGAATCAATATCTTTCTCTAGATTAGGAGTTTCTATATCAATTCCAACTCCAATACCTTTAACGATATTCGTACCTATTAAATCTCTCATAATCCTAGAAGGTGAATGTATTCCGAAGAAACCTTTTATACTGCTTATAACACTATCTGCAAAACCACCTATTAAGTTTAATATCCACCCAGTCATATTTGAAATACCATTCCAAATACCTTTGATAAGATTAGATCCTATACTTGCTGCTTCATTCCAACCTAGAATATTTTTAATACCTTGTAAAGCACTTATAGCAACATTTCTAGCAGCTTGAACGAGATTCCCTAAAGAACTACTTATCCCATTACCAATCCAACTGATAAGATTTTTACCTATATTACCTCCAGCCGAAAAAATATTCTTTATTCCGCTTATAACATTTTCCGCAGTAAAACTGGCAATAGTTTTTATATTAGATACCATTGAAGCTATACCTTTTCCTATATTGGCAATAAGATTGGAGCCTATTTCCCACCAATTAAATAAAGTAAATACATTAACTATTGCCATTATGATTTGAGGTATGTTAGCTATTAAAGTAGGAATGCTATCTATCAAGCCTTTTATAAGCATTAATAATATATCTACACCTGCTTTTAAAATCTGAGGTAATGCACTATATATGGCATTAGAAAATTCATTAATTATTCTTGGTACCTCACTAATCAATGTAGGTAATGCGGTTACTAATCCTTCTACTAAAGCTAATATAATATCTATTGCAACATCTAGAATTAAAGGTAAATTTTCTATTATCATATCGCACATAGAAATTACTAGATTAACTAAAGTAGGTATTAATGTAGGTAAATTCTCTGCTATCCCTTGTCCTAAAGTTATTAATGCTTGTAAGCCTACTTCTAATAACATTGGCATTACCTCTATAACACCATTAACTAAGGACATCATTATATCTAAAGCTGTATTTATTAAAGATGGTAATCCTTCTTGTATTCCGCTTATTAGGTTTTTAACTATATCAATACCACTATTCAACAACTCAGGTAAAATGTTATTTATTAGTAAAGGTAATTCTTGTACTAAACTATTAAATAATTTTGTAATTCCGCCTATAGCTATTTTTATTCTAGGTAATATATTCCCCCCGAAAGTTTGTAAGCTATAAACTAAATCATTTACTAAGTCATCAAAATTTTCCGTATCACTAGCCATTCCTGTTAATATATTAGACCAAGCAGATTTAAGCATATTAAAACTTCCGCTAATTGTAGTTGCAGCTTCTTTTGCCGTTGTACCTGTAATTCCCATTTCATTCTGAATAACATGAATTGCTTCTATAATATCACTGAAATTACTTATATTGTATTTAACACCACTTATCTTCTCAGCTTCTACTAATAATCGCTGCATTTCTTCTTTAGTTCCACCAAAACCTAGTTTCAAGTTGTCTAACATAGTATAATTCTGTTTAGCAAATCCCTGATAAGCATTTTGTATCATTTCCATACTAGTGCCCATTTTATTAGCATTATCCGACATATCAAGAATAGCTTGGTGTCCTATTCGTGCTGCTTTTTCTGTATCACCGCCAAGCCCTTGTAATAATGAAGCCGAAAACCCGGTAATAGTATTCATATACTCATTTGCATTTAAACCTGCTGTTTCAAAAGCGTTAGCTGCATATCTTTGTACTAATTTACTACTATCTTTAAATAATGTTTCAACACCGCCTACTAACTGCTCAAATTCAGCGTATTGTTTTACCGATATTCCTGCCAAAGCTCCAACCGCAGCACTAGCAGCAGTAACTAATCCTGTTATTGCAACTGCTCCCGTTTTTGTTAAACTTCCTAATTTGCTGCTTAAACCTTTTATATCTTTTTCGGCTCCGATGCTATCTACCTGGGTATCTATAATTATCCTTCCATCAGCCATTACATTTCTCACCTACTTTGTTTTTAACACTAAAAAAGCACTTAGTTAAAAACTAAATGCTTGATAATTATTACTATATTAAATAAAAAATTTGTATATCCTATACCCGCCATAAATCCTGTAACAAATCTTCGGATATTATTAGATTTTATTATTTTCATTAATTGTATTAGTCCATCAATAGCCATTGGTATAATTAATACCAAAGACCATAAAAGATTAATTCTAAAATCTAAAGCAATGCATATAAGGCCAATTATTTGTCCCACCAAAATCCCAGTACATCTAGCACATACAGGAAATTGATATCCCTTATAAGAGAAGCTTCTTTCATGCATTTGATGACAAGTGTACCCGCCTATTCTCATAAGTGTTGTCCATAATTTTAATTGTTTATTTAAATTTCTCTCCACAATCTACACACATCCTATATGCACTATGACTTGTTTTGCTTTTCCCCATTCCACACATTCCACACAATAATCCTATAGGACCAAAACATATCGCTCCTAAACATCCTTTTCCAGCTCCGAACCCCTTTGTTTCTGTTGTAGAATCGTTTATTATTTGTACGTTATTGCTGCCACATTTAGGACATCCTTTTTCGTTTCCCATTGTATCTCCCCCTCAAACAGTTAAAATATATTTATATAATACCATTTTTGAGGTTAATTTACAATTTTTATTAATATTTTTACAATAGATTATTTACATTTTTCCCAATAAGTAAAGCTTCGGTTATTTCATCTAGTTTTTCTCTTTCATCTTTAGATATAGGTATTTCGTACAGTTTTCGCATTTTGTTATAATATACTTTTTGTTCCTTATCCTTAATTTTAGATATGTCCATACTCCTGTAACCCATAATTTTAACAATCTCATTATCCTCTTTAAGACTCTTAAACATAGCTTTAAATTTCCACCAATGTAAATACTCTATATCCTGTAAATCTATATTATATTGGTCCATAAATGCAGCATATATATAATCATCATCATGTTCAAAACTATAAATTTGAGTGACGCTCTTACCTTTACCATTTCCTTTAGATGATGTTATTTCTTTACCGCACCTATAAAACCATAACATTTGCTCTATTGCTTCATTGATGTTTTCCGGTATAACTGGATAATAAAGTTCTAAAGCTGTTATAATTTTATCTTCTGCTCCTATAGAACTATCTTGCATTAATAATTCAAATAAAATAGAAGTACGAAAATCACTATTAATCTCGTAATTCTTATTATCAATTTCTACTGCAATAGGTAGTAAATCAACTAGTATATTCATTATTTTTTAGCACGTCTTTGAGCTCTGTTAGGAGAATATTTATGAGCTATTTTTTCAATTTCTACTCTTTGTTCATTTGCTTGGTCAACCAATTCGCTAAAGGCTTTTAAGCATATTTTTAAATTAACTCTATTCCCAAATACCTTTTTATCAGTTCCTTCTCCAAACATAGTATTAAATACGTTAAAAATAGTTTCACATTGAGTTTTAACAACTTGTGTCATACTCATATTCTTATTATTTTCTTCTACTTTTTTTAACTCCTCCATGGACTTATCATATTTTTCTGCCACTTCTAAATCATAGAAATCTATATCTTCTAACTCAACACCGTTAATTATCATTTAAATACCTCCTATACCACCTTTGGTGTAAAACCTTCTGCAAATTCCTTACTTGCTAAAGTAAATGTACCTTCAACCGGATCACTTTGACCTAAGAAATTACCGCTAATTCCCAGTTCACCATCATTATCATCAAAGCTATCTACCGCAATAGCAACTTTGAATTTTCTCGCTCTAAAAGTTCCCTCTGCAGTTCCTTGTTTATCTAAATCAACTATAAGATATTCTGTTTCAGTATCAGCACCAGTTTTTTGCATTTCTCCAATCTCTCTAATAAATTCTATTGCCTTTTCACTATTAATTTGATCAGTATTAAAACTTGTCCCCCACTCATAACCTGTTACACTTTGACTAGAACTTGATTGATTTATATACCTCTTAGAAGTTGTTTGAGCTGAAGGACTTTCATTTAGTTCAGTAAATCCTGCTCCTAATAGTTCAAAAGCTTCTTTGACTTTTAAGTAGTTAGCTTGTACTTTTCTTTTTCTAATAGCCATTTAATTCATTCCTTTCTCTTTAAATATTTCAATCTTAATTGTATCTGGAATTGCGCAGTATCTTCTGTTACTGCAAAAGCATATCCAGTACTTGTGACCTCTATGGATAAAGGTTCTAATCCATTATCAAGTAACGGAAATATCTCATTATCATTATTATTTTCTATCCAATCCGCAAACTTTTCATAAAACCCACTATTATCTATATTTTGAAATACATCAATCCCATAAGGCTCTCTAGAAGTAAATATAAAAGCATATTGTCTTATACTATCACCATTAACATATTTTCTTACTATTGGATTTATAGGAACTTCTTCTATAGAATAAGTATCTGGATTACCTTCTAAGTAATTCACATTAACTTTTATAGCATTATTGAAGGTATCTAAATGAGGACAATTTCTAATATAATTTCTCAAAGCATCTATTATCATTTAGCTCTACCTCCTACAAATTGCGCTATAGATTTTACTACATCATTACCTCTATCATTCCACATACGCTTATCCCAAAACTTACCTCTAAGTCCCCCTACAGAGTTACCTTCTTTTCCTAACCCTTTATTAGTGTAATATTGTTTTTTAGCATAATCAGAATTATATATAACCTTATCTTTGTTTATCTCAACTCTAATATCTTTAAGACCACCATGGTCATAAGGGACATAATTATTCATCCATTTAGCACATTCCTTAGTGAATTTTTCTTGTGCTTGACCATCTTTATTAAGGTATCTTTTTAAAAGAATTTTCCCTGTATCATCCATTTTTATTCTTACATTAGTGGCCATTCTATACACCTTCTATCTCAAAGTGATCAGATAATAGATTTACAGATTTTATATTTATAACATCATCAAACTCATTTTCTAAATCAGCAATTCTAAAAGGTTTTACTCCTGTTACCTCGAAATCAACTTCACCTTTAACTATCTTGTCACCATTACTATCAAAAGTGAAATATTTATGTCTTTCTTCATCAGATAATTTGTTAAATCTTTTAGGACTTACGTAATTATTTAACTTATCTATAAAAATAAGAGTACTATCAGCCAGTAGTAATCCCTTATCCGATACAGTACCATTCCTTTTACCTTGCCAATTAACGCCTTTTATTACTGTTCTCTGATATTTATCAACTCCGCTACTAGCATCCGTATATCTATTGTATATAGTTATATCTGCATTTTTAAATAAAACTCCCATTACATCACCTCTAATACATTTTTACATATCTAGCAGGTAATAAAGCTTTTACATCATCAGTTATAGTCCATGCCTTTATATCGGAATCAAAAGTAATACTTTGATTGCCTTCACTCTTTGATTTTATTCCTACAGATTTAGTTGAATTAAGTTTATTTGCATTTTCTATTAATTGATCTATAGCCAAAGCATAATTTTTCTTTATATATTCATCACTTAGATTTCTATTTAAATAATTCTTTATTACTAAAATTGCTTTAGCTTCATTTTTCTCCTCTAAAGTCAAAAATCAACCCTCCTCATAAATTAAGAGAGAGTACCTAAGTACTCTCCTATTGATTATTCATAAATCCTTTTTCTTTTAAATCTGCAATTAAGTTATTAAATGCAGTTACTATTGTAGCAGCATCTGCCCCACCATCTAGAGCATCTACTTTGTTCAACTTATTAATTACTGCATCTGCACCTTTGGGACCTTGAGGCCCCGTTTCTCCTCTATCTCCTTTTGGTCCCACTGGGCCTTGTTCTCCTGTTTCCCCTTTAGCACCTGCTGGACCTTGAGGCCCAGGAGTAAGTTCTATATTATAAATTCCTTCCTCAATATGCTCCATTTTTTCTTTAGTTATAATATCGCCATTATTCCATATTTGCTTTTGATAAGCCATTGTCATTCCCCTCTTCCTATTCTTTACCTACTTTTGCTTTGCCTACCCTAGCTTTACCAACTTTAGATGTCTCTAGGGCGGGATTAGGGTAAAGTAATAGTTCCTATTCCTAATTCTTCTCCATGTGGAAGTGTTGGTAATGCAGTAGCAACAGCTTTGGTAAATTCTCCAACTGGATCTATAGAAGTATACGTTCCAACGAATATCTTATTATCTAATATTTCAGCAGATTCCATCTTACCATCACCAATTAACTTAACTTCTTCAGCGGTTAACCCATAAATAGTTTCGCCTAGAGTTTCATCACCAAACATAGCAATTACATTTTCAGGGAAGTATCTTGCAGTCGCAAAGCCTTTAGCAGTTTCCTTTTTATATTTTCCTTCATAAACTACAATTTGTGGTAAATCCAATTGAGCTAATAATTCATTTAAAGCAGCTAAAGTAACAATTTTATCACTATTAACTCCATAAATAGCCTTTCTTACACTAACGCAATTGCAAATAGTTTTAACAACTTTTCTAGATGTCAATGCTCTAGTTGGTCTTGATCCACTTTCAGCTTCCACCGCATCAGCTAATGTAGCTAAATCATCTAATGGAGTGTCACTATCTGGTGTGTTCCATGTAAATGTCTTTTTGTTTCCAGATGGAACTTTATAGTCAATTGTTACTTTCACTTTATTTTCATTAATAGCAATTTTACCTGTAGATAATAGTTCCATTCTCATTGCTTCAACTCTAACTTTAACTGAATCAGTCATTTTTTCGGCATCATTATAAAGTTGAGATAAAACAAAAGCTAACTCTGAATCAGTTCTTGGATTATTTATCTTTATGATTTCTTTTTCTGCTATTTTAATTTTTCTCTTTATAAGAGCTAAGCTTGCTACACCTTTTTCAATTGCTTCTCTTGAAGCTAATTGTGTTTCAGTATCAAAAGCATGAACTTCTGCACTTACAGGAAGTCCTCCTGAACCTAGAATCATATCAAACTCTATATCTTGTATTTTTTTTTCTGGGAAAAGTGATTCTCCTAACATAGGAGCAACCTTTCTTTCTTTAAAATAATTAACTAATTCATTAGTATTAAAAACTTCTTCTAATCTTGGCATATTATTTCACCTTCCTATCTAAATTTTATATTTGGTAATTTTTCTTTAACTAAACCTTTAGCTGTAGGAGTATATCCATCTAGAACTCTATCTTCTCTTAAATAACCTTCTACAATAAGACTACATGGCATATCTCCGTTTGTTACATCAACCGTTTGATAAAGTACTCCAACAGGTGTTCCTGGAAAAGTATCTTCACTACTTTTAACTACAGCTCCTGAAGCATCTATAAAAGCACCTGCTTTTACAATTTTCTTTCCTTCAGCATTAGCATCAACCCCAGCTGATGCAACTGTTGCTGAAAAAGTTACTAAATTCTTTTCAGTAACCAAAATTTCCATATCATTTTCATAATTTATCTTTTTAAAATACATAAATACTCCTCCTTATTTATCGCCCCAAGGATTACTTGGAGCACTTGATTTTGAATTGTTTTGAGCTGCAATAGAAGCTCCAATACTAATTGTTTTTCCATCTGCTCCTTTACCTGGTATATAACTAGATTGTTTCATTTTCTCAGTAGCTATTGCTTCAAGACCTTTAGACCAATCATCAGCTATAGAATCTATAACTTCTTTAGTTTTATCAAAATCTTCACCTAAGCACTTTTCAACTACACTGGCAGGTAATTTTTTATCTGCTGCATATTTTATAGCCTGAGTTAATAGGTCTTTTCTCGCATTAGCTTGTCTTTCTTTTTCTAATTCCTTTTCTAGTTCTAGCACCTTCTTTTGTACTGGATCCGTAACCAAATCTGGATACTTATCCTTAATAAAAGGTTCAAGCTCCTTTTCTAAGTTATTCTCTTTCCAAGTTTTTAAAGCCTTACTATGATACTTGTCATTTTCGCTATCAATAAAAGCTTTAAAGTCTTTATCATTCTTTAATTTTTCCTTAAAGGCCTCTAAGGTAAGTCCACTAGCTTGTAGTGACTTAGCTAAATCACTATTTTCTAGTAATGAATCTATATTTTCATCATCACCAGCTTTTTCTATTAATTTTAATAATTCTTTCTTTAACATATATCCTCCTTATCCCACAAACCTCTATGAGCCTTGTGACACAAAATTATTTAACTTAGTAATGTATTTATACCCCTTGTACACATAAAGCACACAAGACGATTTAAGAGCAAAATTAAAAGCCTTAGTTTCCTAAGACTTAGAATTTATTACTAATATAGGCTTATTTGAAATTGATTCTAATTCATCAAGATTAATTAACAAATGACCTTCTATTGATATAAAATCTCTACCTAATTCATTTCATCAATAACGCGATCACATATATCACTATCATCTGTCAGAAATATATGAGTATCGCCACTTTTCATTCTCACTACTACTTCAAATCGTTCCATTTATATATCCTCTCCTTATTCCTCGATTGTGTAGAAACAGCGACAACAAGGGTGCCTTGGCGTTTCTAACTTATCTTTAATATCGAATACTTTATCGTGATATTTCCCACAATCATCACATAACTTACTATCTAAAGTTGCATTATATCTAACTTTCTTAACTCCTGTTTCCTCACAATACCTATCAAAGGCATTACTTGAAACCCTAGAAACTTCTGTCTCTACTAACCTTTTTGAATTATAAGCACTAGCATTAAATGTTTTCTCAATATCTTTTCTAATTTGATTTACATTTACCTTTCCTTTAAGGAAATCTTTCACTTTTTTATCTAAGTGATTAGCAACCTCTTTTTCGTTGCTCCAAATTCTTTCTGAAAAATGTTTTCCTTTAAAATTATCTTCTATAATCTTCTTTATATCTTTAAATCCTTTATTATAGTTATAAAAGCTAAAAGTTTCCTTGACTACAGTTGATAACAGTTCCTCTATTATTTTTTCTTGAGAAGCCGCTTCACCTTTTGATATATCAATTATTAATTTAGACATTTTTTTGTATTCTTTTTCAATAGTTGCACTATCCATAACCATAACATCATTTGCAATAGTATAAGTTAATAAAATATTAGCTACTTCTTGTAAAAGCACATCTCTATTAAGTCTTTTATGCCTATATATTATTTTCAACTGTTTTTCCGCTAGTTTATAAAGACTTTCAATAAACAATTCTTCTTTAGTCATTTTCATCACCAAAATTATTTAAATCCACCGGAATTTCTTCATCTATTTCTTTCTTTACTTTTTCAGCTTCAGCTACTTTATTATTTACAAAACTAAACAATCCTCTAGCAGTATCTTTGGAAATAATCCTCTCTGGAATTTGAGCTAACATTTGAGCAGTTGCTAAATCATCACTTGGAATATTAGGAGTATATAAAGCTTTAACGTCTTTATAGTCATACATTTTGTTTTTCTTCAAGTCTAGATAGATGAATAAAAACCTAATTCTATTTTTGACTATGTTTTTATGTGCTTTTATTTCTAATCCACATTTGTTTTCTAATACAATAAGTCTGGACCTTAATGTAATTCCACTAAGATTGCTTTGTAACTTTTCGTTGTGATTTATATGACAAGCTATTTCATACATTGTATCGTGATATCTATCTAAAGTATTTTGAATAAAAGTATCATTTATATTTTTAATTAACCATTGAGCATCACCATTACTAGACTCTGGAAATTGAATTACTCCTAGCTTTTTCATATCACCAACTTCTTTTGGATCAATCTGTGCATTTTTAAATAGTAAATAAGCATTTCTAAAATCACTTATTTCATTCCCGATATCAGATAAATTAGTTTCAAATGCATCTTGTAGCCCCTTCATATCTTTGTATAAACTATCGTCTATATTTTCATCAGTAAGCTCCCCTATAGTTACTGGAACTTCTCCAAATATATTAGTTGTAGGAGAAGCAATTTCATTAAACTTAGCATCAAAGTGATAAATTAAATTATCTGTATAAACATCAACGTAAGTAGTTGTGTTATCGAAATCATTTTTGAATGCATGAATAAAAAACAAAATCTTACCAGAAGCTTTATCATAATAAGCATATCCATCAGTAGGTTTTATTATCTTCGAACAAAAATCAGCTTTATCATCAATATAATAAAGTTCATATACTTTAGTAAAAATAAGAAGATATTTCATAACATCAGTATCATGCAACTCATTCCAATGAGCTGTATAGTACTCAATATCCTTTACCACGCTTTCATTATCATTTCTAGATTCATAAGTAATATCATTCCCAAGGGTGTAAGCTACTTCTTCTTTTATGAATTTTTTAATATAATTAACATTAATTTTTAGATTAGATCTTTCTGTTATAAAAAGATATTTTTTTATTGCATCAGTATCGCCTTTATAGTATTGATACATCTTCGTATAAATATTTTTAAAAACATAATATGAACCATAAACTTTTTTAACCAACGCTAAATGTTCTGGATTATTAAGATTTAGTCCAATTTCTTTTTTAAATATTTTTTTTATAATATCACTAATTTTCAAATCATCACCTCCTATAATCCTAATAATCTTCTATCTAATAATTGTATTTTATTGCTAACTGTTCCAACGTCAGTAGAAACTCCGTATCTTAAAGCATCTAAACCATGGTTATATTTATCAATAGGAACATTCACATATTCCCCATTTTTTTCTTTCTTCCAAGTGTAATTCTTAAGTTCCTCTTGTATACATACACATTTAGGATGAACTATAATCTCAAATTGCTGCAATAAATTAATACCATTAATAATAGAATCTCTACCCTTAACAGCCCCTTTAACTCTATCAAGTCCATTTCTTCTTAATTCCTCGATAGATTTAGGTTCAGCGCTATCACAAATAATAATTTCCTTCCTGAATCCCATATCTATAATCTTTTGTGCTATTTCATCATTTAAAAGTCCTTTTTCTTGGAATTCATCAAATATCCATAGCTTTTTATTTATTTTATCTATTACAGAACATACAAAAGCAGTTGGATCATTAGTAAAACCAAAGTCTAAACTAAATATTGCTTTGCTACCTTTGACAGTTCTTAAAATTTCTCTATAATCAAACTCTTTGACATTCCAATTTGTGTATATGAGTTTATCAAGTGTAGCAAATTCACCTAAAGCATAAATTCTGTAATATGCTTGATTAGTTCTTTCCATATCTAGTAAGTTATCTATGTATTCTTTAGGCAAAAACTTATTGTCTTTATAAGTAGTATGAAGAATAACTGTATTATCTTTATTATAAGCAGCACCTTCTTTAAACCACCTCTTATAAACCCAATTTTCTTTACTTACTGGATTAAACATACAATGCACTTGGTTATATGGATTCCTGGATCTAAGCCTTAAACTCAACTGGTCAAAGTCAAATTCATCAATTTCAGTACATTCTTCAACAATAATATCATCAATATTTGCAATAGATTTTATTTTTTCTGGGTCATCCATCCCTTTAAATATAAAATGACTTCCATTAGGCAGCTCAATAGTTAAATCAGTTTTATTTATTTTACATTGCTCGTATAGTTGCCAGTCACTAAGAATACTTTTAACTAAAGCAAAACATGAATCTCTTAATGTATTACTTACTTTTCTTACAACTAAGCATTTTCTATTACCATACTTTAAATATTTCAATACCATCTTTTGAAATACGAAGTGAGATTTACCACTACCAGCACCACCAAAAAACACATTAAATCTACTATCATAGTTTTCTAATTGCGGTAAATAAACATCGTTAAAACATTTCTTAGATATCTTGAATTTTGTATTACCCATAGTGATAAATCACCTCCTTTTTAGCAAAATAAAAAGAACCCTCATTATTGAGAGCTCTTAATCTTATTTAAATAAATCAAATATACTAAAAGTAGTCTTTTTATAGACTTTATTATATGCAGCTTTCTTTGGGTCTTTTAACCATCCGGAGCCTTTCTTTCCATAGCCAGGTATAACAGCTTTTTTAAGCGCTCTTTTAGCTTTACCAGTAGTTCTAGCCTTAATACTTTTCTTTAGTGAAGGTTTTCTCATTCCTATTTTCATACCATAAACACCCCTTATTATATTAAGACTATTATACCATTAATTCATGATACGTTGAACTCGGCCCTTTGTTTTGAAAAAATATTTTTTGTAACCGTAAAGGCCTGGAGCAATTATATTTTAGAATGTACCCCCACTCTTTAGAGAGTAGAGTTCCTATAGAGAATTATTTCGCTAAATCCAGTTTTCACGAACTAACTTCAAACCACCTATTTAAGCCATTTATAAGATACAAAATTTATGTTTTTAGTTTACTATTAATAAACTTTTAATAATAAAACTATTATTTCGCACGTACTAATACGAAATCAATTGAATATTACCTTTATTCGCATTGATATAATGTAATTATACTACTAATCTTCTAAGGTTACTTCTATAGTCTTATTAGTCTGCTCTACTTCCTGCTTATCTACCCACTTATAATTGTTTTTAAGGGTAAATATAGCTCCTACAGCGCTATTCTTGTTAAATAAAGCCTGTTCATACTCTGATTCTACCCTTTGCTTAGCTCTTTTTATCGAGCTTATCAACCTCACTTTCACATCATAATCTAACTTATCATAGCTCGGATTATCTAAACTATTCTCATAATGTAATAAAGTCAATCTATCAGTATCTAAATGAACAGCTAAACCAGTTACAGTTGGTATTTTTTTATTCTTCTCACACCATATGAAGTAATCTTCTATTTGTTCATCCAGTTTATCCGGATCTGTAAATTTGAAAGGTCGTCCTCCTTTATTAACCTCACTCACTACTAACGCCTCCTTATATAATAAAAAGGTTTCATTTTCAACATACAATTACACCTTATATATATAATATATAGCATGTAATTACCCCTCAAAAACGACACCCTTTTGATATTCATCTATTATTTTTCTAGTGTACTCATAAATCTCATTTCGATTTACCTTGTACTTTTTAATCTTAAAACAATGCTTATTCTCTATCATGCTTATTATTACCGCAATATCTCCACTGGTTAGCTGAAATTCTGTAAGGGATATTTCTCCCCTGATATATTTCATTCTTAAATCAGCGAAGGCCTTCAGATAAACTTTATTTTTCCAGAAGGATTTATATTCCTCCTTGCTTATCTCTGTGATCTGATTGCTATTTCTATCTATCTTAAAATAGTAAAAGCCATCCTTTGATAATATTCTTTTATCCTGCAATGTATTATCCCACTTAATTACTGTCTTTTCTGCGACCTTAGATTCTTCCGCTATCTCTTTTATTGTCTTAGGTACTTCTATGGTCCTTATATTAAAATAATTAATGAATTTATCAGTTCTATTAGTGTTATACATGCTACCGATTTTCTTCTTTAGCTCTGAGTTATTCTTCTTAATAACATAAATATATTTATTTTTAACCTTATATTTATCTATTAATTCATAACCACATTTACTCAACCTATATTCTAGATTATCTCTTTTTTCTACTAGCTTGAGTGCATTAATACTTATACCTAATATGTCTTTTAATTTATTCCTATCACATTTAATAATAGTTTCATCTTTCATATTCCATCAAGCACCATTATACACACTCCTTTCATTTGCACGATATCAGAATTATTTCTGCCTTAAGGCACCTTTTCTACGCTCATATCTTCTTTCCTTCATGCAGCTCTCTAAGTCCTGGTATGGCAATAAAGATAGTTCGATTTCTTCACATACCTTACTATCACATTTAGGATTAAAAAACATACATGCACATTTTAGATCTTGTCCTTCCCATTTGCTTAAGAATACATAATCTTTCTTTTTAACTTTCCCCACCTTTATCACCTCGCTTTATGTATTATTAAACTTCTATTCTTCCATTGTCCAATATGAATTCTTAGTTCTTTTAACAGCCTTATTCTTTTGCTTTCTTTCTATGTATTCTCTCTTAGTTATTTTTCTCATTTTCTTCGCTCCTTCTATTCGCTTTCATGAATGATTGTAGAAACCAAGTTTGCACTCTATTATTCCTTTTGTTAGTAGAATCAATTGTAATATTACTTATCATTTCATTAAATCTAAACATAATCATTCTCCTTTTTATAAAATAAAAAGAACCCTATACCTAGAGTTCTTTAATCAATTATTCTTTTAATACTTTAGCAAATACAGTTGTTCCTATATCTTTTAATTCATCATATGCTAATTTAAGTAGTGAACTAATCTTAGTATTTTTTTCTGTTCTTTCATATCCGATTTCATTTCCATGGTTTTCTTTCCCGATATTGCTTATATATAATAACCCTTTATCTGTTAAGACTATTCTATCAACCCAAGGCACTCCAAAATTGCCCCTACCATTAAATTTTAATCCACTGATATATCCTTCATTGTCTAATTCCTTTAGTATCCTTATAAATTCTTCTGTTTCTAATTCTAATTCCCTTTGGTTTATTCTTTCATACTCTGTATATTTATCTTTTGTATACTCTTCAAATATACTTAGCAATACATAATCAAAATTTGATATTTCCACATCCTCACCCCCTTTTATTTACAATTCTACATATAATTATAAATTCCTTCAAAAAAGCACCTGTTAAATAGTTATTTTTTCAACTACAACAAGCGCTTTTCTATAAAAGGGTATTGAGAATTTATGAGAGAGATTTTAGTGTATTCTGGATCACCAATGGTTACCACACTCAGCACCTATCCATTAAGCTAATTCCATAATCTCGAAGGTAATCAACTTAACCCACGCCTGCAAACACAAGCCCCAGAAAGATTAAATCTTCCATTTATCTATTCGACTATGTGCCTGTAGGTGAGGACTTACCGCCTGTCAATAGATGTTTTCTTGCTTCACTCGTTTTATACCTTAACCTACGCTAGTATAAAAGTCATAGTTTGCTTATGGAGGAGATAGTAAGAATCGAACTTACATATATAGGTTAACAGCCTATTGTTCTACCATTGAACTATATCTCCATGTTGCACCTACCCAAAGGTAGATGCTTAATATTATATAAATAATTAAAATTATGAGAGAGTCAAACTATACACTTATTTTCATTTACCAACCTTCTGGGCGTGTCCCAAGTTACAACCGGAGCCACTTCTTTATTTATAACTATATCTCCATTAGGAAGAGTTTTATAAATTGAACGATTCTTTAATACAAAAGCTTTATCGCTCATGTATCTATTAGCTTCATAATTTGTAGCTTTTAATTCTTCTTTTCTTTGTAGTACTGCGATTTCATGTTTTAGCTTTAGATTCCCAAAGTTTCTTTGAATACATTTTCTTACTGTTTCTGTATTGGAACTTACTTTCTTAGCTATCTCTACTGCATTATAGCCTTTTAAGTAAAAACTTCTTACTAAATCTTTATCTAACAACTAAAACACCTCCCTTTGGATATAGTTCACCCATACCGTTTGACTGGACATTTCTTATCTTATGTTTATTATATAAATGATTTTAAACATTTACTAGATGACATTTTAACGACATTTTAACGCCCTATCTATACGTTGTACGTGCCTTTCTGTAATGCCTATCATTCTTGCTGTATCTCTTTGAGTATATCCTTTAACTAATCTTAGGTATTTTACCTTATCCTTAGTCCTTTTTAATTTGCTTATATACTCCTTATCCTTTTCTTCATCTGCTTTTACTATTTCTAGTTCTTTTAACAACGCTTCCTTATTCATATTACTCCTCCAAATATCCCTTATTTTTGAATACATCTCTTACAGAATATTTAATAGTGTTATATATCTCGCTTCCCATTGCAGTTTTATCTGTTGGTCTTATTATAGTATCAAATTCACTTTCTAAAGCTTTCAATCTAGCATATAAATTTACTGGATTATATTGTGCTCTATAATTCTGATTCCTTATGTTTTCATCAAAGTTCTTATCCTCTATGAAGATGAAAAACTTAACTCCATATCTATTCATATTAGCGAATTCATATTTAAGTCTGTTATAATCAGTTTTTAATACCTTCTTCAAATATTCTTCACCTAATAAATCAATTATCTCTTGAGTAATCTCATTAATATTTGTCTTATTATCCTTTAAATTCATAGCTAATTCATCTATACAGAATTTACGCTCTATAACTATATCATCAGTAAAATATATATCCCTAGTTTGTCCTTCAAATGATCCGGCTGGTAGATAACAACTATAATCTCCATAATCTAAAGCTTGAAACTCATATTTTTTCTTTTTCTTATCGAACCATGTTGTTATGTGTTCATTGGCTTGCTCCCTTGTATCTACTAGTATCACAATTTTATTCAATATTTCTTTCAACTCTTTTTCCTTGAACTTATATTTCATTTAATTCCTCCTAAACATAAAATTCTTTCATATCATCTAACCTTAAACAAGCTAGTTTACCGCCAAATACGCATCCACAATCTATATAAATCGTTCCTTCTTTATGAAGTATTTTTACATCTTCATATTGTCCTGTTATACTTTGAACTGGAGTATGTCCACATATAATGGTGTAATCTTTATACCTTAGATTTTCATTTATATTACTTCTATCCCATAAGCAACTTTCTTCTTCTTGATACTTTATGAAAGTTTCTAAATCAACATCATTATATCCTTTAAAGAAAGTTACTCCTGCATGAACTAATATAAATTTATCTATAACCTTTATATAAGGTAATATTTTTATATACTTATATATCAATTCTTCTTGTATATATCCTCTTTTCATTATTTGACTATGAGTAGTATTCCCACCATTCATATACCATAAATAAGCACTACCATTTTCAAAATAATCTTCAAATAAACTTTCATGATTTCCTTTTAGCAAATAGATATTTTTATGACCTATTACATAATCTAAGATCCCTAAAGGATTAGGGCCTCTATCAAATATATCTCCTAATATATAAAGCTCATCACTTTCCTTAAAATCTATTAAGTTAAGCATTTCTATAAATTTATCATAGCAACCATGTAAATCTGACATAACATATTTACTCATCTACTTCCTCCTTAGCTACCATACAAGCTACTTTCCAATATGCTTGAAGTAAATCACTATCTATATCCTCATACATTTTAATAATTAAACCAAAATCCTTATTGGAATATACTGTATATGTCTTACCACCAAAAGAAGCATCAACTTTACCACCTGTCTTATCCTCTATAAACTTTCTTAGTTGTCCTTCTGTAAACAGTGGAATTGTATTTATAATATTGCTATTTGCTCTTTTTAAATGCTTTAAATGTCTGTTGAGTGTTGCCCCGCTTACTATTTCTTCCGTTGCTCCCCACTTCTTTTCTGCTCCTTCCCACTTTAGATAAAACAAATCGTATTTATCAAAGTTATACCAATCTAAAAACACCTCTTGTACTTCTTTAGGTTGCTCTTTAAATTGTTCTACTGTTATAAATTCCATGCTATACCTCCTCAACCTCGCACTTAATGCATGAATTTTTAAGAGTTTCTATATCTACTGGCATTGCTATATAAGGAAATGGACAAGTTTTCTTTGAAATAACTTTCCCATCTTTCCATTTATCAGTCATTCGACACTCAGAGAAATCATGCTCTTTTCCCATAAACAAATCGCATTTTAAACAATACTCTTCTACTATTGCTCTCATTCTTATTTGATTTCTTTCAGTATTAAACTTTACACCTTTATATTCTTTTGGATGAACATATTTCATTTTATATCTCCTCCTCTAACAAGTGCTTGTCCTCATATATATTGCCTATGACCTCATAATCATCTAAGCGCCCATCAGTAATAAATGAATCATATAAAAGATATATATTTGAGTTTTCATAACTTCTTACAAAGGCACCATTTTTATAGCTTATAACTGTTTTAATATAGTTATTATATAAAAGAATATCTCCCTCATATATTTCTTTTCCGTTCTTATCTTTAAGTCCTGTATATTGCATTATTTTTGCATTCCAAGCTGTATTTTCAATAGCCTTAGGTTCATCTATTCTAAAATAAATCATTTCATTTCTATCAGCCCATTCATTCCAAGCTCTAAATTTTATTTCTCTCATTCTATCCCTCCTATAGAGTGGACCATATAAGATCCACTCGTAATATGTTTTATTTCTGAATTGTTCATTAATCAACTATCTGTATTTCCTCTAATATAATTTGTTCACTTTCTATATCGTACTCATTGTATTCATAAGAAACCTTTGTCCAATAGTCTATAACTGCTATTGTTTTATTTTTATCTTTATAAATTAATATTGGATATTTTCTGCATATAATTTCACAGTCTTTGTGCCAGTTTTCTATATTTTCTCTGAATTCAGCTATATTATCGCTAAAATCATCTTTATCCACTACCTCAACTTCTTTTAGTGTTTTTCTGATTAAATTATTAAAATATTGAGTTGCTTTATTAATGCTTTTTTTATATTCTATATCTTCTTCAAAGCCCATTTTATACTGGGTATATATTTTATAAATTTTCATTTAATCCCTCCTTAACTTAGCGAATAATATAATCAAATTACTCCTTAAATACATATCCTCTCTCATACATCTTCTTAATATGCTTGTCCAAACCTCTGTATACCATATCCGTCGGTATTCTTAGCATAGACATAACATTTAATTTAGTTTGTACACTATCCCAAAATTCCTCAATTGCATTATCTATGTCATACTTCATTATCGCTTCAAGAAACTCTTCATCTTCCTCGTAGCACTTCCTCATTTCATCAAATAGGTTTGTATCTATTTTCGACTTTTCTATATCCAAAGGTCTTAATATGACTTCCTTCTCACTTGCTCCTCTGAAGAACATTAGAATTAATATGACAACTAATAACCATACCCCTATACCAATTAATAACATCTATCTCACCTCTGCTTTATACACCGCTTCTATTTCTTGCATCTTTAAGTTAAATAGTTCTATCTCTCTTTTCTTATATTCTTCTAGATCTTGTAAGCTATTAAATGTTATCTCTCCTGCTGTAACTTTATTTCCTTCTCTTATATAACTTCCAAACTCTCCTTCTAGTTCTACTTTCATAACTTTTAATTTAGGCATACTCTTATTCTCCTTAACTTCTTCTATTTCCTTTTCTAATTGTCTTCCAACTTCTTTAGCTATTTTCTTAGCATCTTCCTTCTCTATAGCTTTTTTAATGTTCTTGTTATCTTCTAAGATATAAGCAGCTGCATCATCTAACACTTTTTCATCATCTATTTCTCCGAATGTCCTATTAATCATATTCTTAGTAGCTTTAGGAAATTTAAATACAGTTTCCTCTATAACTTCCTTTCTGTTCTTTCCTTGTGCTATTAATCCCTTCATAAATTCTCTAACTTCCATTTGCAACTTAGTCATATCAACATTCTCCTTTTCTAATATTTTTGTTTTCTCTTTTTCGTCTAATATAAATTCTGTCATTAATATCTGTACTTTTCTTATTTCTTCAAATGAACACCCTTCACTTACTAAGACAGATATAAAACTTCCATATATCAAATTTATAGCTTGCTCTGCCTTATCTTTTGTTATCTTATCTATAATTTCATTCATTCTCTTAGTTTCACTAACTGATAGCTTCTTAACAAAATCTTTGTCCTTTTCTATTTCCCTATCCCTTTTTCTTCTTTCTTGCCTATTCATACTCCCTCCTATAGTCTTTCACACCGCTCTTTTAACGGACCATAAAAAGTACCATCTAGTTCTATAATGTAATTGTTCTCATGTTCAAATAAGAAGTTCCATACAGAACCTAAAGTAAATTTACTATTAAGTTCTGTACACTCTTCCTTGAATCTAATAAAACTAAATCCAAGTTGCTCCATCACTTTAGCCATTTGTAGAATTTATTATATACTTCTACATACTCCCATCTATCTTTAAACACGTCATACTTACTTTCTTTATCAGTAATGCATAGCTGAGTTTGTCTTAAAAATTTACTCGGTATAATCAAATACTTTTCATCTTCTATGCATATAAAGACATATATATCACACGTTGGATTGGATTTTTCTAAGTTGAATGAATAGCTACTCCACCCTTTATCGCTGTTATACTTTCTAGCTGTTTTAACATCTATTTTTATATTCTCATTTACTAGTAGATCATAAGGATGTTTATTACTCATTTTTTCAACCTTATATCCTTTATTCTCTAAAATTTCTTTTATCTTTAGTTCACCTTTTAAACCGAGCTTGCTTTCACATTCTTTTGATTCTAGATTTAAATATTGAGAAAAATATTCATAACCTCCATACCTTCTTATTGCATTAGATAAGGTATAATTTCCTGTTACTAAATCACACTCATTTTTACTTGGCATTCTTTTTATATCTAAAACTCTCATTACTTCAAGTATTTCATTTATTATTTTTTCACTACTCCATCTTATTCCACGTGAATAACCCACCTTTCACCATCTCCTTTTGTATAATAGATACTTTTGATTATGGAGAGTACCAACTCCTTAATTAAAAGGCATATCTCCATCATCTACTGGCATCATATCTTCCTCAAAGTTCATTCCCCCAAAGCTATCTTGATTAAAACTATTAGAACCTTGATTATCATTACTCTTACTACTTCCTATAAATTCAAATGAATCTACTACTATATCAGTTGTATATCTCTTAGTTCCATCTTTAGCATCATATGAGCCTGTTCTTATACTTCCTGTTACTGCTAGTTGCCTACCTTTAGTTAAATATTGTGCTATTGTTTCAGCTCTCTTATTAAATGCTATACAGTTTATAAAATCCGTTTCATCTTTCTTAAAAGGTCTTGTTACTGCTAATCTAAATCTACAAATTGCCATCCCTGAATTTGCTTGAAAATTAAGTTCTGGATCAGCGACCATACGCCCAATTAAAACCACCTTATTCATTCTTAGTTTCTCCTTCTGTTTTTTGCTTTCTTTTAAAATCTCTTATTGCTGCTTCTAACTTTTTCTCATAAACTTTCTTAATTTCTTCTTCAATCTTCTTATACTCTTTTGAATGCTCGTGAATTTGAGTTAATTTTTCTTTGATGACTAATATATCGTCATTACTTCTTAAAGCTTGTTGTGGCACGAATTTCAAAGCAGAATCAAAGGTTGTACAATACGCTATGGGTTGCCAATATTCATTCCCTATATTTTCTTTTTTAGTTAATCTACTTTCTTCTACTATTTTCTTAATTTTTACTATATATTGTCTTTCGTCCGATTCTATTAAATAATCTCCGAGTTTAATCTTCACTAGGTAACTCCCCCTTATATAATTTCATCCATTCATCTAATGTCATTGTTACAAGCCATTCTGACCTATCTTTCCTATGAAATACTGCTCCTAGTTCATTCTCTTTCTTATCTGCCCTAGCTTGGCTTATAGCATCATATATATTAAGTCTTTCTACTCTCTTACATTCAATGTGAATACCAGGTAATCCAACTACATCTGCATCACCATTAGCACCACAATATTGTTGTCCTCGTCTTGTTTTATATCCATATTCTTTTAGCTTAGAAGATAATTCTCTTTCTCCCCTAGCTCCTTTTTGTTTGCTATTGGTCATTTAATACTTCCTCCTTAGTAATAGCTAAGTTATCACACCATTCAATGAAAGAATTTATTATAGGAGTTGTATTCCCCTCGTCTGCCCATCCACTAAACCCTATAAATCCATCTTTGTTGAAACTAATGCACTCTCTTCTAGTAAAGTAATGTGAATTTATGAATATATAACATTCTTTTAATCTTCCATGAGTATCATATTTGCTTTTTATTTTTTCACTTAATCTCATTGTATTTACAGAAGTTATTCCATCTTTATTAGCCTTTTTGATATGCTTATTAAGTAGTATTATTAAAGTGCAAATATCCCCTTCTGTTATATCTTTATAATTCAAATTCTTTCTTTTGAAATATTCTCTAGCTTCATTTCTATTCATATTTTCACCTCTTTATTATTATTTGATTTTCAATTGATAATATATAGTTACAGCTATTGCTGAAATAAACATTATATATACCTTATGAGTTTTTAAACTCTACTTTTAGCCAAGCTAACTGACTTCTAAGTATATCTAATTCCTTTTCGTTATATCTTAAGCTATCTCTACATACTGTATAATTAACATCTGCTATATCTCTTTCTAGTCTTAATCTTGCTACTTCTTCATTCCCTCTAGCCATATCTGGTATTATTGTTACTCTATATCCTTCTAGCTTTAATCTAGCCATTTCTTTTTGTAATGCTACTCTGTACTTTTCTTCTGCAGCTGCTTTTTTTAATCCTAAAGATTTATATTCTATATTCCCTTTCTGCATTGCCATTAAGCACTGATTCATTTTATTTATTATTTGTTGAGGATTCATAACTTCCCCTTTCTAGTGCCAAATCTAATTTATCTTGCATTTGACTTACTGGAAATAATTGATATTGTTCTAATATCGGCTCATCTTCCCCCCTTGCATTTTCGTCAAGAACATCTATCCAAAACCTACCATCTTTAGTAAAAACAAAATGTATATTTTCTTTTTTAACCTTCAAGTTACTAGTTATTAAATCTTTTATCTTATCTTCCATTACACATCTTCCTCTATAATCAATTTTCCACCCATACAGGCTCTTATTACTTCTTCCCTAACATATTTATCCTTATGTCTTTCTACTGTCTTTAAAAGGCTATTTAATGGCTTATCTGCTATCTCTAAAACTTCTTTTATTTCTTCTCTAGTTAAATATGGTTTATTCCATAATATTTCTAACCAGTTCTGAAACTCTAATTTTATTTCATTATCAAATTTCTTATTAAAATGTACTCCTACTTTATGATCCCTATGGTGCTTATTACATAGATAGACATGATTTAATTTACAATTCTCTAGCGGCTTACATTCTGACCTATATATTCTATGATGCAATTCAACTCCATAGCTTGTACCACATACTTTACAAAACTTTATTTCTTTAGTCATTTATATACCACTTACCTCTTATTTCTTTTATAGAAAATAATTCTTCGCAGCTGCTACGTTTAATTTTATCTCCAGCAAAATCAATTATTAATACAACATCTTTATCACATCTTTTAAATTTACATCCTTCACAACTTTCTATTTCCTTACCTTCTTCATATGCTTTAAACGCTTCATCAAATTTGTATTCTTTTCTTTGTAATTTAAACTTTTTGCAAAGATTTATTACAAACCCAATTATATTTTTAAATGGTTCTTCATTTAAACTTCCTATACTTATTGTTCCTCTTTTCATTTGTATTTTTAAAAACCCATCATCCCAAACTTCACCCTCTTTTATATTTGCTATAACCTCTTTAAATGTTTTTTCCACTTCGCATTCCTCCTCAAACAATTTCAATTCTTTTTCCTTCCAATATCCCAAACACCTATTCAATTTATAACCAACTAAAGAGTCTACCAATTCTATCTTTTTATATTTTTCTCCGGTAGTCCATCTTTTACCATTAGACTTAATAACCTTATCTCCAACTTTAAATTTTGACATTAACAAATCCTCCTTATCCCTTCATAAATTTCTTTAGTCTATAATTACAATCATCTTTAAACGTTAAGCTAAATCTCTTTCCCGTAGTTTCTAATATCCTTCCTCCTAGTGCTTCATCTAACTCTAAAAGCATATTAGGAGTACATTCAGAACTTATTATTGTTGGAAGATAGTTTAAATATCTATAATTAAGAATTGGATATATATGTTTCAAATCTGTTTCACTTAACTCTGCTGCAATTCTCCCTTTCTTAACTTTATCTTTAAATAGATCATCTATTATTAAAACTTTTGCCCTTGTATATCTACTTAATAATTTTTCGTAATCTTCCTGGTACATAGCTAGTGCTTTAAGCTCTTTTATAACTTCTAAATAAGGCATATAAACAACAGATATTTTCTTCTCTAATAGTGCCTTACCTATCGCTAGAACTATATGTGTCTTTCCTGCTCCTGGTTGTCCAAGTAGTGCAAATCCATTTTCTCTAGTGTCTTTTATTTCATCAAAGTTTCTTATATAATCTGCTGCTTTATCTTTAGCTTTCTTAGTTGAGTCATTATAAGGCTCATATTCTCGAAGCAATTTAATGTCTTTTATTTTTACACCGAAGTTTTCCCATAGCCTACTTAAGTATTCTTCTGTATAGCAGGAGCACCTAGTATATGCTCCATCTTTTTCTATCCAGCTAGTATCTTTGCATTTAGAACACTTATAACTACTCGAAGTTGTATTGGTTCCATTTGTTTTCACTTGGCTTAGTATCCTGTCTAGTGCTTCCATTTGCCCCCTCCTTTAATTCAAATATTCCCTTCCACGAATTCATAATACTTTGTTCTAATATATTTATCCTAACATCGCAATGAATGTCATTAGGAGCTAATTTATCTAGCTTTTTCAACATTAAATTAAGTGCATTGCTAGTCATAGGAGCTTTAATAGCTTTCCTCATTTTTATAAACTCATAAATTGTATTTCTTAACTGTAAATCATTTGTATAATTTTCTATGATTAGATCATATTCCGTTTTCTTTTTTTTATTTCCTACTTCTAATTTAATCTCTTCTAACTCTAATCTATTCTTATCTTCTCTATTCTTATCTAATCTAATCTGTGTCTCCACTTTGGATACAGTTTGTATACATGGTGTATCCACATATTTATAAGCCTTATTTTCCTTTAGAATTAGATGTGCTTTTTCCTCTTTATATACTGTTTCCTTGTACCTATCATTTTGAATATAATTGTGTATTCTCCAATGTTTTATGACACATACACCGCTTTCAAAAGGGATAATAAACTTCTTAGCTATTAGCATTTTTAATTCATCATCACCAGCACCTATCATTCTTTGTATCTTCTTAGGATTATTTACAAATCCATCATCATCAGCTCTCATGCTTAGGTGGAAATATAAAGCTTGGGTAGATAGTGACATATCCAGGAATGCATCACTATCTATTATTGTTTTTGCAAACATTCTTTTCTCTGCCATTACTACCTCCTAAGGTCTCATTAAAAATACTCTCTTCTTAGTATTGTTATTTTTAATAGATAACCCAGTTATATTTTTATTTTCATCATAGGCTATTTTTTCAACTTCAAATTTATCATTGCATTTCCATATATCCTTGCCATTATTGCCCTTGATAGAATACATATTGCAATCATCTTTCTTTACCCAAATAAATGGACTAGTATAAAGCTCTCTACCTATTCCCCAATTAAAACATGCTCTTTTAAAACTATCACTAGCTTGTCCTTTTTCTTTTTCTGTATTACTCTCTGTTCCTGTATCTTCTTTACTTACCCATTGATACTTTTCTTCATCCCATAAACTAACTATGCAATTAGCATTATCTCTTGTATGCTCTCTTTTCCAGTTCATAGGTCCAACTGTTTCATCTAAGATATTCATATCGCAACGAGCATCTTTGTATAGAAGCAATATACAACCTTTTTCAGTAACGCTTTGTACTCTTACATCTATTTCACTTTCCTTTAATGGTCTAAAAACTAACTTCTCCATACTGAACCTCCTAGAATGGTATTATTAATCCTTTTTCTATCTCATACATAAGACTTCTTAACTGCTTGTCTACTCCTTCATAATCCTCATTTTTAAGGTATTCTAGAGTTAATCCAAGCCTAACTATTAATGCAAGCTTATTTTCTTCATCCATGACTACTCCACCTTTACTGTTATAGTTTCAGTTTCTTCTATTCTTACACCAGGAATAATTTCTCCTGTTTCTGTATTTACTCCATCCTTAAATGTTTTCTTAAGTTCTGTTTTATCAACTTCTTCTTTAACTCTTATGCAGCATGATCCATTTTCTTTAAGGTAGTCTAGTAACCCCTTCTCATCATCATAGAACCATTTACTAGACTTCCTAGCTGTAACTTTTCCATATGGTGTAGATAGTTTAAATTTCTTATCCTTTGCTTTTTCAGCTCTATAAAATTCTTCTAGTAAGTAGCTAAAATATTCTTTGTCCTTTGCATATTGTTCTAGTTCTTTTTCTTTCCATGCATTAACTCTATTTATTTCTTCTTCTGCTATAACCTTTATTTCAGCTTCTTTATTTTCTATTGCTCTAAGCTTTCTAAATGCCCATGTAGCACCCTCTAAATTTTCTATTTTAAAACCTTCTCTTTGTTCTACTAAATCATTTTGTAATAATGTGTTTTCCATTCTCATATCCTCCTAAATCAAATCTCTTATAGTTTGTACACTATCTATGTCATAAATCTCATTATTGTCTATATCTTCTTTATCTGTTAGAATATTATTAACATTGTTTTTACATTGCTCATTCCCTATACTTTGGTCGGTTAGGGAATGAGCTTTTTCATACATTTCTTTAACTTGTCTTAATGCTGCTTGATAACTTAATCCTTCTCGCATAAGCAAATCAACTTCTTTTGACATATCTAACTCAATATCATTTTCTATTTTGGCTAATTTCTTTTTATAAGCATCCCTCTTAAGAATTTCTTGCATAAGCTTACCCAAGTTCCATTCCTCCTTTCTAACATAATTCCATTACTGTTAAGTAGTAACTGCTTGTACATACTTACCTCCTTATAACAACTTCTTTTTCTTTTTTAATGTGATAGAATTTATAATAATCTGCTGCTGTTCCTAAAGATAAAAACTCTTCTGGATTTAATCCTTGCTCTTTAAGAAATCTCTTTTGCTTTTCTCTTAATGCTCTGCAATTTTCTGTCATATAAACCTCCTATTTCTGAATTGCGAATTATCTTATTGATATATTAATTTTTCCATTTTTAAAAAGTCTAACTTTAAATTTATTTTTACAATGTGGGCAAACCACATTTTGGTTTACATATACTTCTTTTGCAATTACGTATTCATCACATTTCATGCAAGTAAACCATCTAACTAAATCACCATCTTTGGCTGTCATTTCTCCATTATCATCTAAAAATACTCTTTGTTCTTGTTTCATTATTTCCCTCCCATTTACTACGTAATAGTTACAAATTTCACATTAAGCACCTTCTTAATTTCCTATACCCTTTTGTAAATATAGCCTTATCCCCTTTTAAGTAAGTTATTAAAGCCATCATTAACATGGATACTATTAAACATATTCCTACTTCGTAACTTATCTTAAGTAAAGTTAAAAGGTATATTTTTAATACATACACTTCTATCTCAACTCCTCAACTTTCTTTCTAGCTTTATTAAATTCATTTATACAGTTATTACAAAGCTTAACTCCTAAGATAGTTGCCTTTACATTTACATCACCACAACAATGGCAACCTGGTATATGTTTCTTAAGAATTATCATCTCACCTTCTGTGTACATTTCTAATGGTTGTCCTTCTTCGATATTCATTGACTTTCTTAATTCCATAGGTATAACTACCCTTCCTAATTGATCTACTTTTCTTACTATTCCTATACTTTTCATTTTAAATTACCTCCTATTTTTGATATACTCCCTCAAAATATGTTAAAATTATATTGAAAGGGGGTGAATTTATGTCTGATACAAAATGTCCATGTTGTGGATTTTCGAACCATATTGAAGAACCAAATTTTTGTCAGGAATGTGGAGTTTCATTAACAAACTACTGCACAAACGATATGTGTCCTTTTAACAATGGTGATTATATTCCTATTCCTTTTAACGCTAAATTTTGTCCAGAATGTGGTTCTGAATCTACTTTTAATTCCCTTGGTTACTTTGAAAATAAATAGTTTTACTTCCACAATTCATGCAGTAGTTAGGGTTAAATGAAGGAGTTAATTTTATTTCATTGAAATAACCACATGAACTACATGTACTTATATACTGCTCTTGAACTGGTACTTCTGGAGCAGTTTCTTTTAATAAATTCTTTAATGATTTTAAAACATCATCTAAAACTCGTTTATCTCCTGCTACTCTTCTATTAGTTTCAATATGCCAAACTATATTTTCTATTTGTTTTTTATTCATTTATATATCCTCACTTCCTTATTCGTTATATTCAAATTCTGTAACCTTAACCGGATTAAGCAATTCATAAATTTTAGTCATACTCATGTTTATATAAGCTCTATTCTTGTCAATCCAAAAATCTTCTGTTTCACCTTCATCTGGAGCATATAAATCTATCTCTAAATCTATTTCCCTATTATCAAATGTGTGTATCTTTGCATAAGTAAATCCTATAAAATCCACTACAATCTCACCATTTACTCTAGGTAATAACCCTAAATAAATATCATCTGATATAAATTCAACCCTTCTTATATCTTTTTTATTAATTATTGTTCCATGAACTTCTAAAAATCTTTCCATATTAAATTACCTCCTCAAAATCTACTTGGTTATTTACTTGTATAATTTCATCTAATAAAGCTTTAGGTGCTTTATAATTTGTTATTATTCCTTTAGCAAGTTCTATTTGACTTCTCTTAATAGCTTTATATGACTTTACTTGAAATTCTCTTTTAACTTGTCCATAAATGTCTGAATAAACTCTACCTCTTAAAGATTTATCTTTATATGCAGGTGTTTCGTATCCAGTTACCTTAGTGCAGATCTTTTTAATTAAACTAGTAATTTCATCACAATCCACTCCAAGTAATGGCAAGTTATCTTTTAAATCCTTAACCTCATCTCTTACAACAATTATTTCTTGTTCTAATTCTTGTTGCTTGCCGTCTATCATAAATATTGCTTGCAACTCCTTAGATAACTTAGCTTGTACAATTTGCTTTGCTCTGAAATAGTTATTAACTAATTCTCTTTGGACCTTCCATGCTAAATCATCTTGAAGTGACTTTACTAACATTAAGTAACCACTTTCTGTAATTAGTAGTCCTTTAGGTGCTTTTTTATCAAATCCATATGTCTCGGAAAGATTTTCCCCAACATCATTTTTAGATAATTCAAAGTAATCTACATTCTTTATGAAATGTTTTTTATTATTTCTAAAATTTTTACTTGCAGTTCCTTCTACTCTTTCATGTAACATATCAATATCTTTGAATGTTACAACTCTTTGTCCGTTAAATTCTTTTACTGATAATTCAGTATTGTTGATCTTTACAATTTGATTATTCATTTTCCATCCTCCTTAATTTTTATTATGTTATATATATTGCTTTAAAAGGCTTTTAAGCCTACTTATCATAATGTAACTTATTAATAACTTATTGCTTCTTTATCTTTCTTTTGAAATAAAATAAGATTCTTTTTACTAGTTTCATCTCTTGTATAGAAACATTCTGGGTTACCTCTAAACAATTCATTACAAGCGTCATAGCATCTTTTAATATTTGCTTCATTTGGTATGCTTTCACGAATTATTATTGTTGTATTTCCGATTTTAAAAGTTTGTCCTTTCATAAATTCCCCCCCTAATTCATGCTATGCAATTCTTATTAGACTTGTCCTTTTAAAATCCAAATTAATATTGTTACATGTTAAAGTTCAATTTGTTGAACTTCTTTTGTAAAAAAATAAACTTGAATTTCACATGATTCTATATTTAGTAGTTCTGAAATTTTAGTTATTTCATCTTGAGAAAAAAATATTTTATTATTTAACTTTAATGATAAAGTTCTTTCAGAAACCCCCAAAGCCTTAGCAAAACGGTATTGCGCCCCATATTTTTCCACTATTTTCCCTCTTAATTTATCATAATTAAAAGCCATCTAAAAACCTCCTCTCGTTAAGTTCAATCTATTGAACAATTTGATATTAACATGTCATATTTTGCATGTCAACACTTTTGTTCAAAATTTTTAACTTTTTTGTTTTAAGTATTGAACTTTTATTCAAAAAGATGTATTATAATCATTGAAAGGACTGATGTTATGGAAATTCAAAATACATCATCTAGATTAAAACAAATTATGATGGAAAGAAAATTAAGACAAGTGGATTTATTAGAAATGGTAAAACCTTTTTGTGAGAAGTATAATGTTAAAATCAACAAATCAGACATAAGCCAGTATTTATCTGGAAAAGTAAAACCAGGGCAAGAAAAACTATCAATGCTAGGAATGGCATTAAATATAAGTGAAACTTGGTTAATGGGATATGATGTTCCTAAAGAGAAGGATTATACTAACGAAAATATAAATCTGTCAGAAAATGAAAAAATATTATTGGAAAACTTCAATAGTCTGAATAAAAGTGGAAAAGAAAAATTGATTGAATATAGTAATGATTTAATTGAAACTCCAAAATATATTGAAAATAACAATATTATTGAACTTCCTAGGAAAGAAAAGGAGATCTGGGAAGAAGAAGGTAAGGAATATTTAATGCCTAAAGCTTCTCATGATATGGATGGAGAATTTTCAGAAGAAGATTACAAATATGATGATAGCTTAATGAAAGATGATGATCTATGGAAATAACTTAGACATAAATGGGTGATGGAATTTGACTTATGATGAATTATTAATAGAAGCAGATAACCTTGGTATAAAAGTAAAAGAAATTTATTTAAAAACAAGAAAAGGACATTGCTATGGTAAAAGAATTGCAATTCATAAAGATTTATCTGATTATGAGAAAGCTTGCGTACTCGCTGAAGAACTTGGACATTATTATCTAACTGTTGGAGATATTACAAACCAAGAAGAAATTAGTAATAGAAAACAAGAATTATTAGCTAGACAATGGGGATATAACAAAAATGTAGGACTTTTAGGTCTTATAAAAGCATTTGAGCATGGTTGTATAAATAGATATGAAATCGCTGACTATTTGAATGTTACAGTAGAATACCTAAATGAAGCAATTAATTATTATTCAAGTAAATATGGAGTAATGCATAGAATAGATGATTATATAATTTATTTTTCACCCACTCTTTACATCGGAAAAACATTTAATTAAAAGTTCTTATATTGAGGTGATATAGAAAATGGTTGATAATGATATATTTGCAATATATCTAAGAAAATCTAGAAAAGATCTAGAAAACAAAGATTATGATGTTTTAAAAAGGCACCGTAAAATTTTATTAGATTTCGCCAAATCTAAAAATATAGTTATACACGAAGAAGATATTTATGAAGAAGTAGTATCTGGAGAAACTATTCAGGATAGGCCTGTTGTTCAAATACTTTTAAGAAAAATTGAAACTGGGTACTATAAAGCTGTATTAGTTATGGAAATTGAAAGGCTTGCTAGGGGTAATACTATAGATCAAGGTATTATCGCTCAAGCTTTTCAATTAACCAATACTCTTATAATTACACCAAATAAAACTTATGATACTCGAAATGAATATGATAATGAGTTTTTAGAATTCGGACTTTTCATGTCTAGACGTGAATATAAAAGTATTAGCAGACGTATTCAAACTGGAAGGATTCAATCTGTAAAAGAAGGAAATTATATAGGCTCTGTTACTCCTTATGGATATGATAAAGAAAAACTAAAAGGTGAAAAAGGATTTAAATTAGTTTCCAATGATGAAGCAACAAATGTAAAATTAATTTTTGACTTATGTTTAGATGGAGTTGGTACTTCTAATATAGCCTTTAAATTAAATGACTTAAATATAAAATCTAGAACTGGTAAGCCTTGGACTCCCAATATGGTTAGAAATATTTTAATTAATAAAGTATATATAGGTATTCTTACTTGGGGGAAAAGGGCTACTGTAAAACAGTTAGATAATAATTTAATAAATAAAACTAGGCCAGTAAGTGATAATTATATAGAAAGTAAAGGTAAGCATGAATCTATAATTGATGAAATAACTTTTTATAAAGCACAGGAGATTCTTAAAGCTAATTCTTCAAAAAAGGTTCACAAAGATAAGTCTTTAAAAAATCCGCTTGCTGGAATAGTTGTTTGTCAAAAGTGCGGCACTAATATGATAAGGCGACCCTTGAAAAATATTCCTGATACTTTACTTTGTAAAAACCATTATTGCGATAATGTTTCAAGTTATCTCTATTTAATAGAAGATAGATTATTAAATTCTTTAAAAGTTGTACTTAAAGAATACTATTATTATATAGAAAATTATGAAAAAGAAAATGTTAAAAATAAAAAAAATTATGATATTCAAATAAAAAGAATTGATAAAGATATTGAAAAATTAAAAAATCAACACAATAAGACTTGTGAGTTATTAGAGACTGGTGTTTATTCATTACAGCTTTTTAAAGAACGTTCATTATCAATAAATCAACAGCTAGAAGGATTGAATAAACAAAAGGAAGAATTAACAAGACTAAATAAAGAAGATAAAACAGAAAAAATAATTCAAGCTATTCCTAAATTGGAAAACTGCTTAAAAACTTATCATACTTTAAATATAGAAGATAGAAATAAATTGCTAAAATCAATAATAAAGAAAGCTTATTATCTTAAAACAGAAGCAGGTAGTCGTTGGAATAAGGATGCACAAGATAAATTCACTCTTGAATTAGAGCTATTACTTTAACATACATCATAAACAAACAGAAGAAATGGCACACGTAGAAATAATAGCTACAATGGCTCATCAAATTATGGAAAATGCATCAATAGAAGAAATTAAAGCTGCTGGAATGGATGGACATTATGCGGATCACGGAAAAGCTACTTTCTATACTGATGCTACTGGAAATCCTTGGACTGCTACTTATATCCAAGCTAAAGGTGATGTAATTGCAGATTTACATGAAAATATGGCAGCTGAACAAAAAGCTAGAGCAACTTATGAATGGCTAATGAACTTAACAGATGATGCTGAAATTAAAAGGATATTAGGATTCTTAAGAGAAAGGGAAGTTGTACACTATCAAAGATTTGGCGAAGCTTTAATGGATGTACAAGATAACACTAAACTTACAGATTTTTGTAAATAAAATAGTGTTAGGACTACCGTAAAAGGTAGTCCCTTATTTTTTATTAAACTCATTCATCAATTAAGGTGTTATACGAGTTCTATCTCTAGGAATAAGTGATGCCTCCCTAACATTTTCTAAATTTAATAATTGAGCTGTAATCCTTTCTAATCCTATTGCTAATCCACCATGTTTTGGCATACCATATCTAAATATATCTGTATAACTTTCATAATTCTTTGGATTTAGCCCCTTATTTTCTATACTTTTTATAAGCATATTATAATCATTAATTCTTTGTCCCCCAGTTGTTATTTCGACACCTTTAAAAAGCAAATCAAAACTTCTAGTTCCTTGCTCCTCAAATGGCATTGTATACATCGGCCTCTTTCTTTTTGGATAATTAGTTAAAAATATAAAATCACACCTGTATTTTTCTTTTGCATACTTACATATAAGTTTTTCTCCTTCTGGATCTAAATCTCCTTCTAAATCTCTCTTGCCATATACTTTTTTTAATATTTCTATTGCTTCATTAAGTTCAATTTTCGGTATACTAACATCTATTTTAGGAATATTTACATTTAATATTTTTAAATATTCTTTACCTTTTACCTCTATAGCTTTTAATATAAACTTTATTAAATCTTCCTCTAAATTCATTATATCAAACTCATCATTAATAAATCCCATTTCTAAATCCATGCTTATATATTCATTTAAATGTCTACTTGTATTATGCTGCTCGGCTCTATATACATGTGCTACTTCAAAAACCCTTTCAAATCCAGCTCCAACCATCATTTGCTTATAAAACTGAGGACTTTGCGCAAGATAAGCTGTTTTTTCAAAATATTCTACTTTAAATACTTCTGTTCCACCTTCTGCACCTTCTGCAACTATTTTAGGAGTAAATATTTCTGTAAATCCTTTATTTATTAAAAATTCTCTAAAGCTTTGAACTATTATATTTTGTATTTTGAATATAGAATTAACTTTTTCATGTCTTATACTAATTGCTCTATTGTTTAATATAGTGTCTAAATTTACATCCAACTCTTTTTTGTTTAGTTCTATTGGAAGTTCATGTGCTTCACTTATTATTTCAAAACTCTCAACTAATATTTCAAATGGATTTAATGAATTATTACTTTTCTTGGCTATACCAATAATTGATACCACTGATTCAAGCTTTAATGAACTTAAATCAATATTATTATTTTCTATAACACATTGTACCAATCCTGATCTATCTCTTATTACCAAAAAAGTTATTGATTTTAGCTTTCTTACTCTATATAACCAACCTTCTATCTTAATTTCTTTTTCTATAAAATTAGGAATATTTTTTACTAATATTCTTTTCATCTCTATCTTCCTTTCGTAATTTAATACTATTTTTTACTATTTAAAACTTTTAAACTTAATTATTTTATTTATTCAAAAAAATAAGCCCCTTGAACAAACTGTCCAAGGGGCGATAAAACTTCGCGGTGCCACCCTTTTTAACTTTATAAATATAAAATTAAGTTCAATTCTAACACATATACATAAAGCGGGCCCACTTTATAAAAAAAGCCTCCACTCCATATAGGAGCGAAGGCTATGTTCACGGTACCATCCTAATTTAACTTAATTAAATAATTAAAAAGTTATCTCTATCTATTAACGCTAGAACACGTCTTATTCTACTTAATTTCAAATAAGAATCTCCAAGATGTCTTTCAATATCAATTTCTCATGAAGCTTTCACCATCCTTCACTCGCTGAAGATACTCTTAAATATCTACTTTTCTTTTCATCGATTTTTGCTTTTTATTTATACTATTCCCTTTAAGAGTAAATGTCAATATAAATTACAAAAATTATCAAGAATATATTCAAAACATTCTGCTCATAATAAATTTGGAGGTGATAAATTATGACTTCAAAAGAATTATTATATATTGAAGACGCTTTAGGACATGAGCAATTTATGGAAACAAAGTGTAAAGAAACTTCAACCAAAATTCAAGATGCAGAATTAAAAAATCTAGTAACTCAACTAGAAACTAAGCACAAAGAACTATTTGGAAAGTTATATTCATTATTATAAAAGGAGGGTTTGTAGTATGGATGATAAAAATTTAATGGAAAATATTTTATTACTTACAAAAGGCGCTGCTGATTTATATTTACATGGAACAATTGAAGCTTCTACTGAAAATATACATCAAACCTTTGACGATATACTATGTGAAACATTAAAAATACAACATGAAATCTATAAGAAAATGGAAGCTAAAGGTTGGTATCCTACAGAACAAGTAGATGCTCAAAAGATTCAACAAACGAAGCAAAAGTATACTATGCAATAATATAAAGAAAGATGCTAATTATACTTAGCATCTTTCTTTATATTATTGGAATTATCTATGAATTTAAACAATTCATTATTATAAATAAATCTAGTTATTTATATTATAATAAACTGCACCAACCAATCCTGCACTATTTTCTAATTCAGCAGCTTCAACCTTTAAATTTTCTCCAAACTTTTGCATGACATGAGATAATACATAGCTTCTAACAGGTTTTATAAATAACTTTTCTTGTTTACTTACTGCTCCCCCAATTATTATAATTTCAGGATTAAAAATATGAGTTAGGCTAACTAGCCCCTTACCTATATCCTCTATCCAATTAATTACAACAGAAGCTAATTCCTTATTTCCTTTTTCTAACTCATCAAAAATATACTTTCCATTTATCTCATCTTTTGATATAGATAACTTCCCTATATCACTATATTTTTCTTTAACATTTTTAATTAATGCTGTCATAGATGCATATTGCTCATAACAACCTATATTTCCACAAGTACATACTTTTCCATTAGAATTTATAGAAAAATGTCCTAGCTCTCCTGCTATTCCTATGTTCCCTAATAACACATTTGAGTTAACTATTATTCCTCCGCCAACTCCTGTACCTATTGTAATACCTATTATATTTTTATAATTCTTTGCTTTACCTATCCATTGTTCTCCAATAACCATACTATTTGCATCATTTATAACTGTAGTTTTTAAATTATATATTTCTTCTAGTTCTTTTTTTATTTCTGTATTACACCAATTTTTAATATTTCCTCCTACACCAACAATAACTCCAGTATTACTATTAACTTGACCAGTTGCAGAAACACCAATACCCATAAGTTCATTTTTATTTATAGAATTATCCTTTAAAAATCTTTCTATTGATTTTTTAACTGTTTCAAATATAGGAGTTTTATAATTATCAAATGCAACTTCATAATTATCTGAAGCTAATATTTTTCCTTTATCTGTTACTAACCCTAACTTTACTGAAGTTCCCCCAATATCAATTCCTAAATACTTCATAATTACCTCTTCTTTATTGCTTCCATAAATCTTGTTGTAATCTCTAAAGGTCTAGTGATAGCACCTCCAACCACTACAGCATAGGCTCCAAGGTCGAACATTTCAACAGCTTGGCTTGGATAATGAATCCTTCCCTCTGCTATAACTGGTATATCTATAGATTCTACTAATTTTTTTACTAATTCGTAGTCTGGCCCATCTAACTTAGGGGTATAACTTGTATACCCACTTAAAGTTGTTCCAACCATATCAACTCCTGCTCTAAAAGCATTAATTCCTTCTTCTAAATTCGATATATCAGCCATTAACAATATATTCGGATACTTTTCTTTTATAGCTTTTATAAATTCCTCTGCAGTCCTTCCGTCTTTTCTTTTCCTTAATGTGCAATCAAATGCAATAATATCTGCGCCAGCCTTTGCTAAAGCATCAATTTCATCCATAGTAAATGTAATATATGGTTCAAATCCTTCATATGATTTCTTAATTAATCCGATAACAGGTAAATTTGTTTCTTCCTTTATTCCAATAACATCTCTTACTCCATTTGTTCTGATAGCACAAGCTCCTGCTTTTTTTGCTGCTCTTGCCATTAATGGCATCATTGAATCCTCTTCAATATAAAGTGGCTCATCAGGAAGAGCTTGACAAGATACTATTAATCCACCTTTAATCTTTTCCATAATTTCTTCTTTTCTCATAAAAACACCCCTAACTTTTATACTTAGCCTGTAATTTTCTATATAACATTTATAATAATTATCAATATCAATCAATATATTTTAATTAACATTATTGAACTGCATAAACTTTAGATTTTCATTTTCAAAAAAGTTATTTAATTCATGCCCATATTTATGGAATATTAAATGTTTCTTTTTACAATTTGCATTATTAAAAACCGCATACTGAGTACTTGGTGGACATATGCTATCTAATAAACCTGTTCCAATTAATAAATCACAACTTAATTTGCTTGAAAAATTCACAATATCTATATATGCAAGTTTTTCAAAAACTTCTTTTTCTCTTATGTGCATTGGATCAAACCATCTAAAATAATATCTAATTCCTTCATATGCATTTACATCTAAGTCCATATCCCAAACCCTTTTAAAATCAGCTAAAAATGGATATTGCAAAGAACACTTCTTTATATTTTTATTTAAGGCAGCTACTACTAAGGCAAGTGCAGCTCCTTGGCCTTTTCCAAATGATATTATTTTGCTTATATCAGTTTTCTCAAATTTTTCTATTATCCTAGATAATATATAAGCATCTAAATATACTTTTCTATAGTACATATCTTTAAGCTCTCCATCTAAACCATTAATTACATGTCCACACACAGTAGAGCCTTTTATTCCACCAATATCTTGACTTTTTCCACCTTGTCCTCTACAATCCATAGCAACTACTGAATATCCAATTGCCACATATCTACTCAAGTGATACCAGCCTTTACTTGCTTCTTTATAATCATGAAATTCTAATACTATTGGAAATTTCTTTTTACTTGATGGACAAATATATTTTGCATAAATTTCAGCTCCATCTATACCATTAAAATAAATTTCATAATATTCAGCTTGTTTATTTTTAAACTCTTTTTTTACTATCCTATATTTTAAATTTTCTTCAGTAATACTATTTATTTCTCTATCCCAAAAATTATCAAAGTCATTTGGCCTTATACTACTTCCTAAATACGCCTCCATTTCCTTTATTGGCATATCCATCATCGGCATATCATTTTCCCTCCTTTAAGAAAAAGTCTATTAACATATCATCAAATACACTTATTTCTTCATGTGTATAATCTGGGAAAATAATATGTTTCTTTTTAGAAGTTATATTATTATATACAGCAAACTGAGTTGATGGAGGGCAAATATTATCCATAAGTCCTGTCCCAAATAAGACTTCTGATTTTAATCTATGAGCAAAATTATGTACATCTATATACCCAAGCTTCTCAAATACTTCAGCTTCCTTTTCTCCCATAGTATTAAACCATCTTGAATAATATCTTAATCCTTCATAAGCTACTAAATCTAAATCCATATCATATACTCTTTTATAATCTGAAAGAAATGGATATAATGCCGCACATCTTTTTATAATTGGATTTAAAGAAGAACATACTAATGCTATTCCCGCTCCTTGGCTTGCTCCATTAGCATATATTCTATTTGAGTCAATATCTTCTAATTCTTGAGCAATTCTACATAATATTGAAGCATTTTGAAACAACCTAACGTAATACATATCTTTAGTATTACCATCTAATCCTGAAATGATATGTCCAGAAACTGTAGATCCCTTATAGCCTCCAATATCTTCACCTTTTCCCCCTTGCCCAGGGCAATCCATAGCTAAAACTGCACATCCCATACCTGCAAATGAAGACTGTTCAAACCATCCCCTGCTTGCTCCTGGATAACCATGAAACTGTAATATTAATGGTATTTTGTAATCTAATTTAGGTTTAATATATTTAGCATATACTTTTTCTCTATTTATGCCTTTAAACCAAAAATCATAATAATCACATGAACTAAAACAATTAATTTCACTACAAGTGAAATAATACTCTAAATGATGATTATATACTTCCTCCATCCTATTATCCCAAAATGAATCAAAATCTTTTGGTATGGGATTCGTACCTTTATATTTTCTAAGTTTTTCTAATGGCATATCTACTATAGGCATTTTGTCACTCCCCCTGAAAATAGACTTTAATATCATTATCAAATTCTACATTTATTCTTCTATCCATTTTTTCATTTATAGTTGGATAATCACTTCTATAATGTGACCCTCTACTTTCCTTTCTAAGATCAATTGCCTTTAACATTGATTTAGCAAGCAAAATATTAGATTCTAGCCTATATGAATATTTTATATTTTTCATATTTATATCTTCTTTATATATATAATTTTTAGATATATTATTTATCTTTGAAAGTGCTTCATCAACCCCTATTTGATTTTTTTCTATCATTGCATTTTTAAACATAATATCTTGAACTTCCTCAATAAGCTTATTTGCTTTATCTATTTCATAAAGTTCAAACTCTATTTCTTCCACACAAATATCTTTTTTAGCTTTTGCATATTCAGCAGCACTTTCACCTGAAATTTTTCCGAATACAAGTCCATTAGCTGTAGATAAACCGCCTATTCTATCTGCACCATGCATTCCACCTGTACATTCTCCTGCTGCAAACAATCCTTTTATTTTTGTTTCAGCTTTTTCATTTATGCTAATACCTCCATTAGCCGCATGAAAAAAATTCCTATATTTATTTCATCATCTATTGTTAGATGTTTATTTTCTTCTAACCAATTAAAATATAATCTTATAAACTCTGGCATATTATATTTTAATTCTTCATTATATTTAATAGTCACACCATTTCTATTTCTTAAAAACTCTTTAAATATAGAATAATCAATATCTCTAGAAATTAATCTTGAAGTAAATGGACCGTAAGTTGATCTCATATCAAGTTTTTCTTTTAAATTATAAATACCCTTAAATACATCTACCCCTTCTCCATCTTTAGACTCTATATATTTAAATGTTTTTTCATTAAATATTGTTTTATAACATGGCTTAATATATCCTGGCATCATTTGCATAAATTCTATATTGTTTAATGTGCATCCAGATTTTAATGCCAACGCTTGTCCTTGCCCTGTAATATCATTAGTATTTAATCTATGTTTAAATAATCCTCCTATTCCACCACTTGCAATAACTATTGATTTACACTTAATAAATTCTAGTTTATTTAATTTATTAACAAGAACTACCCCTACTACATTAGCATTTTGTTTCACTATATCTATAACTTCTGAAAAGGGATATTCTATTACATCATTTTCTTTTAATTTATTTCCAAAGACTTCTTTTGCACTGCCAAATAAAATTCCATTCCAATTTCTTTTTTTATGATCAAAGCACGGGATAAATTCTTTTTCACCTTCATTATCTGCTTGCTTTAATTTAATTCCCATATCTTTCAGTTCTTTTATACATGGATTTATATTCTTCACAAATGTTTTTACTAAATTTCTATCTACAACATTACAACCAACTTCAATGATTGTTTTAATTAAATCATCTTCATCATTTTTGTCTGTTGGCCCAATTAAACCTAATCCCCATGTACCAGGATAAAAACTTGAACCCGAAAATATATTAACACTACTTGAAAGTATTACTTTGCATCCTTTATTTGATGCTTGGATTGCAGACATTACTCCTGCAATCCCAGCTCCAATTACAAATACATCACAATCAGTACTCTTTCTTAGCTTTACTTTATATTTCATCTAAGAACTCAACCCCTGTTATATTATAGGTTTCTTTTAATTTCTTATATCCTTCTCTAAGCTCTATTTCTTCTTTTTCTGTTAAATTTTCAAATGGACTACGGCAATATCCTGCATTTATTCCTCTCCATCTTAATACAGCTTTCATCCCTGCATAAAATGATGGTAGTTTTAGTGAATACATTATTATCTCTACTGCTTGACGTTGAAGTTTTTGCGCTTCATCTATATTTTTACTATCTACAGCTTTTTTAATGTTAATAAATAATTCTGGCATTATATTATAAAATGAACCTATTATTCCGTCTGCACCTGCTAAAAGTCCTGACATAGCCATTTCATCTGCACCTGAATAAACTAAAAAATCTTCTCCTACTTCATCTTTTATTTGTGTTATTTCATAATGAGATAAAGCAGTATATTTTATTCCCTTAACATTCTCTATTGATGCTAACTTCTTTATAGTATTCATTCCCAATAATCCTGCTAAAGGTACGTTGTAAACTATCATTGGAAGATTACATGAATTTGCAATTTCTTCATAATACTTAACTATTTGATTTTCGTTAAATTTCCAATAAAATGGTGGAACACTAGATATTCCATCAGCACCTGCTACTTCTGCATGTTTTGCTAAATCAATGGATAATCTTGTCCCTATTGCTCCAACATGAACTACAACTGGTACTCTTCCCTTATTTTCATCTATAACTATTTCAACAACTCTTTTTCTTTCTTCACTATTCATAGTAAAGCCTTCTCCAGTTGATCCTGTAAGATATAGCCCGTCTACTCCTTTATTAATTAAATATGATACTAATTGCCTCATTCCTAATTCATCTATATCTTCATTTTTATCAAAAACTGTTAATACTGCTGGAATTACGCCCTTAAAATCTTTAATATCAAACTTACTCATTATTATTCTCCTTTATATTCATTTCTGCTAAGTGACAGGCAACATAATGCTCTTCCCCATCAACTATATGCTTTTTTAATAATGGTCTTTCTTTTTTACAAATATCCATACATTTTCTACATCTTGGATGAAAGTTGCATCCTTCTGGTGGATTCACTGGACTTGGCACATCCCCTTCTAATACTATTCTTTTTCTTTTATGATCCAAATCAGCTATTGGAATTGCTGACAATAACGCTTCAGTATAAGGATGTAAATTATTTGAGAAAATTTGAGATGTTTCTGCAAGTTCAACTATTCGTCCTAAATACATTACAGCAATTCTATCACTTATATATTCCACTACACTTAAATCATGTGTTATAAATATATATGTTAAATTTCTTTCTTCTTTGATCTTCTTTAATAAATTTAATACTTGTGCCTGTATTGAAACATCTAAAGCTGATACAGATTCATCGCAAATAACTAGTTCTGGATTAACACAAAGTGCCCTTGCTATACCAATTCTTTGTCTTTGTCCCCCTGAAAACTCATGTGGATATCTATCCATATATTCTCTTCTCATATTTACAGCTTCTAATATATCACCAATTATCATTCTTCTATCTTTTTTATCCTTTACTCCAAATTTCTTTAAAGGATCTGACAAAGATTGATAAATTGTAAATGCAGGGTTTAAAGATGAATGTGGATCTTGAAAGACTATTTGCATCTTTCTACGTGCTAAATCCATTTCTTTAGGATTTAATTTTCTTAAATCTTTTTTACCTACATCTCTTTTAAAATCATAGATCATTTCTCCTCCAGTTGGCTTAACTAATTGAAGAATAGACTTACCAAGTGTAGTTTTACCGCATCCAGATTCCCCTACTAATCCAAGAGTCTCGCCTCTATAAACAGTTAAATCAATATCATTTACTGCTTTAACAAATTTAGTGGGTTTCTTTAGCATACCAGCCTTTATTGGAAAGTATGTTTGTGCACCTTTTAACTCTAATAAAACTTCTTTATTTTCCACTTGATATCACCTCTTTTTCATTCAAATTATTTTTAATCACAATATTATGATTAAAACAACGTACCATATGAGTTTCACCTATAACCTCTTCACTTGGCATTTCATTGCATTTTTCACAAGCATAATTGCATCTTGGTGCAAACTGACATCCAATAGGTCTATCATATTGATCAGGTGTTGAACCTTTTATAGGATTAAGATCCTGATCTTTTCCTTTTCCTAGTATAGGAATTGACTTTAGAAGAGCTTCAGTATATGGATGTGCTGGAGTTTTTAAAACTTCTTCAACTGAACCACTTTCAATTATATTTCCCATATACATAACAGCAACCTCATCTGCAAGTTCACTAACAACTCCCATATCATGAGTTATAAGTAATATTGCTGTATCATTTTCTTTTTTTAGCTTATCCATAAGCTCAAATATCTGAGCTTGAATTGTAACATCTAAAGCTGTTGTTGGTTCATCTGCAATTAAAACTTTAGGACTACAGCTCATCGCCATTGCAATCATAGCTCTTTGCCTCATTCCACCTGAAAACTGATGCGGATACTCATTTATTCTTTGTTCTGGAAATGGTATTCCCATGTCTTTAAGTAAATTTAAGGTTCTCTCTTTAGCATCTTTTTTAGATACCTTTTCATGACATAATATATTTTCAGTTATTTGATAACCAACTGTATAAACAGGATTTAATGCTGTCATTGGGTCTTGGAATATCATAGCTATATCCTTGCCTCTTAGATTTCTCATTACTTTACCATTTCTAGGTAGCTTGTCTATTCTTATATCACCTTTGTCTCCATGATATATTATTTCACCTTCTTCTATCCTAGATAGTTTTGGTAGTAGCTGCATTATTGATGATGCAGTTACACTTTTTCCGCAACCTGATTCTCCAACAACACAAAGTGTTTTTCCCTTTTTTATTTTAAATGAAACTCCATTTATTGCTTTGTTACATCTTTGATTTGTATAAAAGTAAGTCTTTAAATTATTAACAGTAATTATAGGTCTATCCTTCATATTTCTTCCTCCTTAACCTTGTTGTGTTGGATCTGTTGTATCACGAAGACCATCTCCGACGAAGTTAATACTCATAACAAATAAAGAAATTACTATACCTACTGGTAACCATAACCACCAGTTATTTTGTAATGTAAACATATCTTGAGATGCATTTAAAATATTTCCCCAAGTTGCAATTTCAAGAGGTACTCCAAGTCCTAAAAAGCTTAGTGAAGCTTCTTCTAATATAAACATTGCTGTACTTAAAGTTATATTTACAACAATTGGTCCTATTGCATTAGGTAACATATGTTTATAACAAATTATAAAATCATTTAATCCAAAAGATTTAAGTGACTGTACATACTCCTCTTCCCTAATTGAAAGAATCTTTGCACGAGCCATACGATAAACGCTACCCCATCCTGTTAAAATAAATATTATTATAAGATTAGTTAGACTTTGTCCTAATATCGATACTAGCATTAATACTAATACTAATTGAGGGAATGACATAAAGACTTCTGATAAACGTAAAACTATCCTATCAAACCAGCCTCCTTTATATCCTCCATAACATCCAAGTAAAACTCCAATAAATGCACATCCTAGTGCACTACCTAATCCTATTAAAATCGATATCCTTCCACCATATAATACTCTTGAAAATACATCTCTTCCTACTTTATCTGTACCAAATAAATGCTCTGATGATGGTGACCTTAAAACATTATTCATATCAACAGCTAGGGGATCATATTTAGTTAAAAGTGGAGCAAATATCGCTGATAGTAAAATTATAGAAAATATAATTATTCCAATTACTGCAAGCTTATTATTCATAAGCTTTCTTAATGAACGATTTACATTTTTCTTTCCTAAAGCTCCAGACTCCTCTAATTCCTTTATCTTATCTAACTTACGATCAAATCTACTTCTTTTAATTCTTACCTCTGCCATACTATCCTCCTAATCTAACTTAACACGTGGGTCAAGTAAAGCCGTTAATACATCAACTAAAAAGCTTGAAACTAGTACTGCTGTTACTGTAAGTAAAGCTATCATCATAACTAATGGATAATTTTGAGCACGAACTGCAGTTGCAAATGCACTTCCTATACCCGGCCATCTAAATATTGTCTCTATTACTACTGCACCACCAATTAAAGTTGGTAATCTAAAGCCAATTAAAACAATAACAGGTGTTAATGCAACTCTAAATCCATGTACTAAATTTACCCTCCACTCTGGTAACCCCTTACTCCTAGCTGTTCTTATATATTCTTTATTCATAGTATCAAGCATACTTGAACGCGCATATCTCATTACTCCTGCTGTAAGTGAAATTCCTAATACAAGTGCTGGCAATATTAAATATTCATATCTATCTATAAATGCTGTTTTTCCTGGCATCATACGTCCACCTACAGGTAACCACCCTAAATTTAAAGAAAAAATTAATATACAAACCATTCCAAAGAAAAATTGTGGTATTGATACTCCAATCATACCTGCAACTGTTAATAAATTTTCTGAGAAAGTTCCACGACGTATTGCACTAAATAATCCTAAAAGACTTCCAAGAATAGTTGAAATAAGTAAAGCTGCAATAGCTAATTCTAAAGTAGCTGGTAACAAATCTTTTATTATATTTATTATAGGAACTCCACTTGATACACTATATCCAAAGTTTCCTCTTAGTATTTCTCCAAGCCACCTAAAATAGCGCAATATAAAAGGGTCATTTAATCCATAAGCTGCACGTATTTCATCTAACTTAGCTGGATCCATATTTGACAATAATTCAGGACTTATCATATGCGATACTGCATCTCCTGGAGTTAACTCAAGTCCTAAATAAATTATAAATGTTATAAGTAAAAGCATAGGAATTAATCCTAATATTTTTTTAATTATGAACTTTACCATAATGTCCCCCCTAATTTGAAATTTAGGGACTGCCATATGCAATCCCTAAATTTCATTATTTAAACTACATTAGTTTATCTTCCAGTTTTGAATATTCCAATCATAGTTGAATTGAGGATTACCATATTTCTCAATGCCGGTTTCAATTCTATTACTTTCAATTAAGAATATAGGTTGATAATATAATGGGATTGAGAATAAATTTTCATTTTCGTATTTTTGTAATTCAAAATATGCTTTCTTTTGATCTTCTGGATTCATTGATGAATTTGTTGCATCTATTAATTTATTTAATGTTTCATCTGATGGGGTATGTGAATTTGAAGGTGAGCCTGTCTTATATCTGTCATAATATTCATGCATTGAAAGAGCTGCATTAGCTGCATAAGCCATATCCCATTCTACAGCACTTGGACCATTTACTTGATCATTAGGTGCCTTCCAAAGAATAGTTGCTAAATCTCCTTCAACTAATCTAAAGTTCATTTTTATGCCTACATCTTTTAAGAATGATTGAATTGAAGTCATTAAATCTACTGTTAATTGATCTGTATAATAATAAACAACGTCTAATGTGTAATTTGGATCCCAATTAGCTTCTGCTAATAATTGCTTAGCTTTTTCTGGGTTAAAATCATAATTATTTAAGCCTTCTACCTTATCTGCTCCATTTGGAGTTAAACTATTTGCTGGAATTATAGTATCGTCAAATAAATTTTGTCCAATAGTTTTCATGTCTATTGCATATTTAATTGCTTGACGTACCTTTGGATTTGCTAACGGAGATTTTGTTCCATCAGCCTTATTAAATTTATTTACATAAAATAAACGAGTGTATCTTACATCTACTTGAGTTAATTTTACATTACTTGAATCTTTTAAAGCCTTAACATCGGCTACGCTCTTTGTATATCCATAATCTAATAATCCTGATTTAACATTATTAACTAAGTTAGGATCACTATCTCCTGGGCTAGGTGTTAAATGAATTGTGTAATTAGCAACACCATCATAATATTTATCAAATGGTACTAATGTTGTATAATCATTCATTTTAACTTCTTCTACTTTAAATGGTCCTGAGCCAATTGGATTTTGGAAGTATTCTGCTTGTTGGAACTTTAATGGATCTACTCCTTCAAAATATTTTTCTGGTAATGGGGCAAATTGTGTGAATGTTAATAATGCATCTGGTGCAACTTTATCAAAAGTAATAGTTATTTTATTTCCGTCAATTACAATTCCCGAAAGTTCTTGTGCTTTTCCAGCTAAGTAATCCTCGCTACCTTTTATAGCTTTGAATGTATTTAAAAATACAGGATTAGCAACTGCTGTTTTCATGGAATATTCTATACTCCATTTTATGTCTTGTGAAGTTATCTTTTCTCCATCATGCCAATATATATCGTCTCTTAAGTCAAATACTAATTCCGTTCCATCATCACTAAGCTTGTACTCTTTTGCTAGTTCTCCTTTAGATGGTTTCAAGTCTGCATCTGCTTCAATCAAATGATCATATAATACCTTCGAATAAGTATATGATCCTGGATTTAACCATGGTGTTTCAAAAAACTCTACCGGTCCACCATTAGAATACATAATTTTTTGTTCGCTTTCGTTAGAAGCTCCACTTTTGTTACCACCACACGCAACTAAAGATAATGACATTACAGCAGCAATAACACAGCTAATAACTTTTTTCATTCTTTTCCCTCCATCTCTTTACCCTATTAAATTATCAAAACAAAATTTTCACTCCATTTTTTTGTTTTATTTTTGGAGTTTAACTTCACTTATGCTTTGATTATATCACCAGAAAATTCCATTGTAAACGTTATTTAATCCATTTAATTCTATTTATGGATTTTACTATTTAATTAGTATATTTTTAATAATCCGTTAAAATATTCTGAATTTTCTTTTTATTTTTAATAAATTTGATTCTAAATCCTAATTTCAATAATAAATTATTGTATAATGATAATGAAAATATTATAAAGATGAGGGGGAATTTATGATAGTTGGAAAGTTAAAAGATTTAAAACGTTATACGGGATTAAACCAAAATTTAGACAAGGCTATTGACTACATATGCTCTGCCAATCTATATGACTTAAAGCTTGGCAAAAATTATATTGATAATGAAAATATATTTATTAATCGATTTAACTATATTGGTCAAAAAGAATTTGATTGTTTTTTTGAAGGTCATAAAAATTATTTAGATATACACATTATTTTAAATGGTAAAGAAAAATTAGGTTATTCCGATATTTCAGAACTAAATCAGGTATCCAAATATGACTTAGAAAATGACTTTATAAAATTTGAAGGACCTATAAAAAATTATATAGACCTAAAAGCTGGTGACTTTGTAATAACTTTTCCTGAGGACATTCATATGCCTAAAATTTCAATTAATGATGAAACTATAGAAAAAATAGTTTGCAAAGTTCTAATTTAAAATTATTATAAAAATAAAAAGCATATTTTAAGCCTATATAGACCTAAAATATGCTTTTTATGTTGCAGATTTATCAATTAGTAACTCAGCTGTTTTTTCTTTCAAGCTTAATATACTTTCTTTATTTAGTAAAGCATAACCTGTACACAATAAATCTATTATATAAAGCTGTGATATTTTGCTTATTAGTGATCCACCATCCAACAAATTTTCCTTTCCTGCTGTTAATAAAACACAATCTGCTATTTGTGCAACAGGTGATAATGCATAATTTGTTATCGCTATAATTTTTGCTTTTTGCTTTTTAGCTACCTTTAAAGATTCTATTATATCTTTAGTATATCCTGATAAACTAAGTGCAATTATTACATCATTTTCATCACAAACAGATGAGTACATAAGTTGAAAATGACTATCTGTAATAGAAAGACCTGTTTTCCCCATTCTTATAAATCTACTTTGTGCTTCATATGCAGCTAAACCCGATGCCCCTACACCATAAAAGAATAATCTATTAGAACTTTGAATGAATTCAATCGCCATCCTTAATTGATTGGAATCTAATACATTTTTTGTATTTTGAATCGTATTTGTCATATTGGCTGCAATAGAGTCTATATAATTTTCATGATATGTTTCATTCACAGGCTCGTCATCTTTTGCTATTTGAAGCTTTAAATCCTGAAATCCACTAAATCCTATCTTTCTTACAAATCTTAATATAGTTGCTTCTCCCACCTTAATCTTTTTAGATATCTCTAGAAGTGTTTCATAAATTATATTACCTTTTTCTTGTAAAATATAATCTGCAACCTTTCTCTCAGATTTACTTAATGATGGATAACAAGATTCTATCATTGCTATATACCTGATAATAACACCACTTTCCTTTTATATTATTATAAAACAATTCATATTCTCATTACTAATTATTCCTAAAATTTATATATTAGCTACTTATTAATTTAATATACATTATATAACTTTCTATTTTATAACTCAATATTATATTTTTAGTTCTATATGTCTATAAATTTTCAAGTTACCCTATTATAAAAAATATATATTTATAACAAATCCTCTATATTATTACTGTATTTAATATATTATTTTCTTTCAAAACTTATAAACCTACTTCCTTGAAATGAAAGAATTCCTCTATCCCCTTCTGCTAATAATCCATATTCCCTTCCTGATAATTTCAATTCAATTCTTTCTCCGTTAGAAAATTCAAAGGTCACATAATATGTTGTAGAAGATGTTGACATAGAATCGTGATGATTATGATGCGATACTGACGCTCTTTTAGATACAATCAATGCTTCAACTGGTATAATTGGTTGTTTATTGTTATTACTCCATTCTTTTGCATTCTTAACTATTGTAAATATAAAAAGGCAAAAAAAAGCTATAAAAAATAGTGGGAAAATAAATGAAAACAAATTAAATCCATACATGATAAATAACTCCTCCTGTTTTATACTTTTATTACTATAATTGTATAAAATTATTTAAGTATATACAACATAAACCTATCATTAATCCTTATTGTAAGGTAGTAAAATACCACTAGTACTTTGCATTCTAGTGGTATCAAAATTAATCCATTGTGTTTTCTTTATGGCCACATTCTTCACATTTATAATATTTCTTTCCATATTGATTATTATCATATGCATAATCAAATTCCTTCATAACTTCTCCGCAAATTGGACAAATCTTATCTATAGTATTTTTCAATATACTCACTCCTATATCTATTTAATTCTTATTAGTTATTTTACTAACAACTTATTATACATTTAAAAATTTTATTTATTGTATATATCAATTTTATTATATACACATATATTTTATCAATAATTTATATTTGCTACTTTTATTATATTTATATATCTATATTCAAATTATACAAATTATGGATTATAATAAATATAAATTCTATTTAAGGAGGTTATTAATATATCTAAATTATTTAAAAATAAAGCTATGATTACCATAATAATTATTGTACTTTTAGTTATCATAGCTGTATCATCATTTTTTTATTATAAAGAACGTTCATCTGGTAACATAAGCGCTAAATCAAATATATCTGAAATTGAAAAAATAAATGAAGAAATTTCAAAAGAAGAAATTACTGAAATCAAGGATGATGAATATTTTCCTGTTGAAAAAATTTATGACATACTACACAGAATGAGTAACACAAAAATAATAGCAGAAGATAATCAAATTTGGGGAAGAATATCTATGGACCCTGAATATATTGCCTCATTAAAAAGTCTAATAGAAAAAGTGGATTATAAAGATAAAGATTACATGTTAGAAGTGCTTTCTAGATGGGAAAATAATGATTTTTCTAAAGCTGTAGAAGAGCATAATTACTTTTGGAAAAAGCTTGGTGGAACTATTGGAAAAGCAATTTCTTTAAAAGAATAGTATACTTTATATATTTACTTATAAAAAATAGTACAAGTTATAAAACTCTTGTACTATTTTTTATTTATTTGATTAATAACTCTTTAATTTCTGGAATACTATATCCTTTATTTTTTAATTCCTTAATTTCTTCAATCCTTTTAACTGCATGTTCGCGTAAAAATCTTCTTGTTAAATTCTCTTCTTCTTGCTCAAAAGGTATCATACCTTCCTCAGTATAATATTTAAGTGTACTATATCTAGAGTTGGTAATCCTAACAAGTTCTCCAATCGATACATACTCTGATTCTAGTATTTTTTCCATAGATCTTTGTCTAGACATTAAATTTTACAACTCCTTTAAATAGGATATCTTCTAAGACGTACCCCATGAATCGGTATTCTTCCTTGAGTAGCTTCTGGTAACGCTTCATAAATAATATTATCTACTTTAATTAAAGGCACTGCTCCTTCACGTATAATAGTATAATTATGGCCATTTTCTTCTAATCTTTTTCTAACTTCATCTAATCTTTGAGACGCATTAGGAAACCACTCTTCTGTATCAATAAAAATGGATTGAGAACGTTCAATAGCAGGAAATACAAAATTTATCCCTGTTCCTGTTGGAGTTTTAATTGCATTTTTCTTCATATTTAAAAATCCCTTTACAGCCATTTCAATTCCATGATAAATGTGAATATTATATAGTTTCTTTGAAATCTTATTATTTATGATTAAATTATGCATCCTTTTATCTACTATTTCCAAATCTCCCTTAGAAAAAATATCTTGTATACATCCACTTTCTCTAAGAAGCCACAGCATAAGCATATTTTCATCACTTAAAACTCCATCTTCTAGAACTTCAGCTCTAAGAAATTCAACTACTCTAGAATATTCCTCCATATTACTTCTATATTCCCTTAATGATAATCCAGCTGTTTTATAAAACATGTCACATCCTAATAGGCTTGGTATTTCCTCCATATAATCATACCCTTTTAAAGAATCTGTCATAGAAACTTCAAGATTTTTTAGATATTTATTAGATAAATTGGATGCTTTTGATAACCACCAATTCAAATCTTCCTCTATAATTTCCTTCTTATTAAAAAGTGGTTTAAAAACTGCTTCCTGATATAAAGTGATATTAGGATTTTCAAGATATGATTTTTTTAAGGATAGTTTATCATTAACCTCTATAAAATCTCCATTCAAATAAGATTCTAGAATAACAGATGCTGCAATACAATGGAGTGATATTTTTTTTATTGTTGTCATATGAATACTATCTTGTGCATTTAATGCAATAATTGAATAACTTTGTGATAATTTTAAATCTCTCATATAAATACCTTCTTTACCCTAATTTTCGTCTTATAATAAGCAAATTATATGAAACTTACTTACTACTTACTACTTATGATTTAATCATACTACTACAATGCCTAATTGTAAATATATTTCAAATAAGTAATCATTTATTTTTCAATTAAAAAAGTAACTAACCCTCTGTTATGAAAGTTAGCTACTTTTGATTAATATATTTTTTTATTTTTTCAAAGGGTATCACGTTTCGTTATATCCTTTGAAAATTAGTAAAATCAACACTTTAAAATACTTCTATATAAAATTTTCTATATCTATTATATATGCAGAAACTTGATATTTTAGTAGTTTTAATAAAATTTAATTAGGTAATTGATTCTTATATTGCTCATTACTTATTTTTTCGATTTCTTCAACATAATTATCGTCATCATAATCATATTCATATTGTGGCTCATTTCTTATTTCATTAAATCTTCCAACAGATTGATAACTATCTTCTTCATCAAACCCTATTTCATCTTTATCACCATATCTTGATTTATGCCCAAATGGATTTCCAATTACACTTTCTTCTACTACTCTTTGATTAGAGTTATAAGTTTTTATTGTACTAACCACATCTTCGCATTCAATACAATTTAACGCATATGGCAGAAAATCTAACCTCTCTTTATCAATTTCTTTTCCACACTTTTGACATTTACCGTAACTTCCTTCATCTATAGCTCTTACAGCATCATCTATCTTATCAAGAAGTGCTCTTTCATTTGCTTCAAGTGCTCTACCTTTCTCAACTTCAAAAGTTTCACTAGCTATATCAGATGGATGATTATCATAAAATGATAATTCACTTGCAACCTCTGCATTAAATCTAGTCACTCCATTATCATCTAATTGATTAATGAGATCTGTAATTCTCTTTTTTTCTTGGTTAAGTTTATTTTTATAATATGTTAATTCTTCTTTATTCATATAATCATCCTTTCAAAAGTAATGCTTATTTATATTCTTCCAAAAAGACGATTTTTAATCCCTCTTACAAATGGAAATTCTAAGATACTTATATAAAATTCTTTTTATGTCTCAACATAAATTACAGATAATTCAGGTGCTAAACTATTAAACTTAATTATTATCATTCTTAATAATTTTTCTAATTTTCACTTCTGCAAAAGCTGGATAAAAACCAGATTTCAGTGCAACTTTCTGTGAAATTATGTGAGATTCAACAGTTCCATAAAAAGGTATCTTTCCTCTCTTTAATATTTCATCTTTTAAAGCCTTTACTATTGTGGCTGCAACTCCCTTACCTTTTGCTTTAGGTAAAACATTAACTCCAATTTGCCACATAATATCAGAGTCCTCACTTGCTCCTGCCATACCTAAAATATTGTCTTCCTCATCTACTGCAGCAACTGCTAATATATCTGGATAGTTTTTATTAAATGCAAAAGCTTCATCAAATCTATCATCATCTTTGAATTTCAATATTTTATCTTTTTCATACCATTTTAATTTAATATTATTTCTTGTAAATTCTTTATCTATTGGTAAATAATAATGGTGTGTATTATCTATTTCATAACCAAATTCATTTAGCTTTTTATCTATTTTTCTTAAGTTTGAGTATAAAAACATCCATGCTCCTGGAAACCTAGATAAATTTTTAATACACCACTCTTTAATACATTTATCTGCAGATATTATTGCTTTTCCATTGAATATAAGGATCTTTAAAATTTCATCTTCATCAGTATACTTTCTGCTACCTTCTATTATTTTCTTATCTGCAATTAAAGTATTTTGATTATTAAAATCCTCAATTGTGCAGTTATAATCTTTAGATAGTTGTTCTTTTACTCTAAATATAATATCTTTTTCCATAAAATCTCATCCCCTTTCTATTAATTGTATAATTTATCTCAATTTTTCTCAATAAAAAGAACAAGCCTAAAGGCTTGCTCTTCTTATTAACTGCTTGTATTTATATTATATAAAAACTTATATTAAAAATTTTTGCATATTTTTATGCGGTCATTACTAGTTATTTTCTCTTTTTATATTTATTAAATAATTGATTATTTTACTTAATATATAATCTCTCGTCACTCTTTTTTATCTATTTCTCATTTCTTTAAAAAGTTCTTTTATACCATCTCTCCCTATATCCATAACATACTCAGAAAGTTCTTCTAAATTCATGTTATCTCTACATGTTAATGCCTCAATTAACATAGGTAAATTTACTCCTGAAATTGATCTATAATCATGTCCTTTTAGCCTAGTATTATTTACTACTGTGGAATTAAAAGGAGTAGCGCAATATAAATCAGAAAATACTAAAACTCCATTTCCGTCATCAAGTTCAATAGCATAATTCAAAACTTTTTTATTGAAATCTTCAATACTGTCACCTTGATATAAACCTAATGCAGTAAACTTTTCAGACTTTCCAACTATAAGTTCAGTACTATTTTTTATACCATCAGCAAAGTCTCCATGTGTTACTAATAAAATTCCTATCATTATCCTTCTCCTTTATTTTATTTAAGTTAATTACTTTCACTGCTATAAGGTATGGCTGACTATACCGACAGCTAAACCTATGTCAAGATATCATTAACTAATTTTCTTTATCACTATATATAGCCTTACAAATGGTTATTTCCTTATTGTAAATTTGGTCAAACAGCTCCTTTAAGTTTTCTAAACTAGCTTTATGAGTTATTAAATCCGCTACTTCTAACTTTCCTTCATCAATCATGTCTACAGTATATCTCCATTCATTAATTGGAGTATTTAAATAGTATGAATTCCATACTCCTGTTAATACAATTTCTTTTCTTAAAATATTACTATGATTAGCAAGCTTTATATTAGTATCTTGATTAGGATTTCCTAATAATGATATTCTACCAAATGTCCTAACACACTCGATTGCTGTATTTAACCCACCTGAACTACCAGTTCCCTCAATAACTAAATCTGCTCCACGTCCATCTGTGAGTTCCTTTATCATCTTAGGGCAGTCTTCCTTAATCGAATTAATAACTTTAAAGCCTCTATCTTCAGCAAACTTAACTTTAATATCAGAAATATCTACTAAAATAATTTGTTTTGCCCCAAATATTCTTGCCCATCTACCCATCATAATTCCTATTGGTCCTGCTCCAAGTATAACTATTGTTTCTCCAGCTTTTAAATCGCCTTTTCTAAGAGCATGCTGAGCAACTGTTGCTGGTTCTACTAAAGATAATTCTTCTTTAGATACACCTGGATTATTTGAGAATATTAAATGCCATTTGGAAGGAACTAAACAATATTCTGCAAACCCACCATCGCTTCTTGATCCTAAATAATTGTAGTTATTACATTGTGCATAGTTTCCAGTCTTGCAACTATCACATTCTCCACATGGTATTAACGGAAATATAGCTGCTGTTTTTCCCAATAACTCTTTATTTTTTTCATCTCCAACTTCAACTACTGTTCCAGAAAACTCGTGTCCAGTTATTACTGGGTATACTCTTGTTCCAAGTTCATAAACTCTAGGAATATCTGACCCACAAATACCACAAGCTCCAACTTTGACTAATATTTCATCTCCCTTTGGAACAGGTCTTTCAACATCATCGTAAGTAAATTTATTTATTTCATGTAATCTCATTGCCTTCATAGTTTTATACTCCTTACTCTATTATAATATTTGCTTAAATTATATTTTTTACATCTACTACTCTTTCAGCAGGAATAATCTGAATTTTAACTTCTATTCCTTTACTAATGAAATCTTTTAACACATCACGTTCTTCATCTGTAACAGCAATATTTTTAAAAAGTGTCTTTCTCCCATTATTCATTCCCATGCCACCTATATTAATATGATTTATATTTATACCTCTATCTACTAGTGCTTTATATGCATATGGAGATTTAGCAAGCATTATAGTAGGCACAGATAACCCTTTTTTAAGTGACTCTATAGCTTTTTCTTCATTTAAAACTTCCACTTTTACTCCACTTGGTGCTGCCAATTCTAAAACATTAATCATAAAATCATCTTTTGCAGCTTTATTATCAACAATAATTATTTTTTTAGCGGGCATAACCTTCATCCATGCTGTCATAACTTGTCCATGTATAAGTCTATCGTCAATTCTAGCTAATAATAAGTTTTCCATTAAAACCATCCCTTCATAATTCATATTTCTACATTTTCAATATTTTTAATATATTTATGATAGTTCGCTTCGAAAGTATCTAAAGATTTAATTATACTTGAGGTACCAACCACAAAACCATTTGCGCCTGCTTTTCTCATAATTACACTATTTTCGAATGTTGTATTTCCATCTACAAAAACATCTATATTCCTTACATTAACTAATTCAACTATTCTTCTTATTTTTTCTGGTGCATTAGGTACCATCTTTTGTCCAGAAAATCCTGGATTTACAGTCATAAGAGTAATATAATCAATAAGATCAATTGATTCTTCAATGAAGCTTATTGGAGTACCTGGGTTAATAACTAGTCCTGCTAAACATCCTTTTTCTTTAATTGATTGTAATAATCTATATGGCTGAGCAGTTGTCTCTGGGTGAAATGATATTCTATCTCCACTTTGAACATTATAATATTCTATATATTCTTCAGGATTATATGCCATAAAATGCAAATCAACTGGCAAATTTGATAATCTCTTTATATCTTTATATGCTGTAGTACCTAGCATAACATTTTTCACATAATGACCATCCATAATATCAAAATGAATTGAATCTAATTTTACTTTTTCAAAAAGCTCTATATAAGGTTTATATTCTTCAACCTTACAACACATAATTGATGGTGAAATTTTTATTTCCATTTCTATAATTCCTTTCCAATAAGTATATTACATTGAATTTTATTATAATTTAATAATTTAACTATCCTATATTAAGCCGTTACTGATAGAATTCCTAATAATGAAGATACTAAGCCTACTATAAAAAGAATTGCAATTATATATGTTGGTTTCATTTTATTTGCTACAAGCTTCCAAACACCTAATGTTGCTAATAAAGGCAATAAACCTGGTAAAAGTGAATCTAATACGGTTTGCATATTTACTGCTACTTCACCAACTTGGAAGTTTATTGGAGTAACTATTCCCACCCTACTTGCTGCCATATTACCTACAACCATTAATCCAATTATGCTAAATACTTCAGTAATTCTATTTAGTGTTCCAGCTCTTAAGAATTTTAATATTGCTGTCTTTCCTTGCTTATATCCCATCATATACATGTTGTATCCCATAGTAAGCATTATTATTTTATAAAATACTTCGAAAATTATTGGTCCCATTATATTTCCTGCTATTGCTAAACTACAAGCTATACCTGCTAAAATTGGATAAACTATACCTTGAGAAACTGTATCTCCTATACCAGCCATAGGTCCCATTAACCCTGTTCTAACAGAATTGATATCTTCTGCTGTAATATCTTCTCCATTAGCTGCTTGCTCTTCCATAGATGCTGCAATACCATGAATTACAGTTCCTATATATGATGGTTCAGTATTAAAAAATACCATGTACTTTTTTAGTGCAGCTACTTGTTCTTCTTTAGTTTTATAAAGTCTACGTACTATTGGTACCATGGCATTTGTTGCACCAAGAGCTTGCAATCTTTCATAGTTATAACATGTCTCGCTTGAATATCCTAAAAACCAATGTTTAACTAAATCTGACTTTTTTAATTTAATTTCTTCTTTTTTTACTTGAACAGATTTCTTTTCTTGTATTTCTTGCATAATTTAAACCTCCCCTTCAACTTCACTATTTTTATTAGTGAATAAGTAAATAAGAACTCCTATTGTAGCTGCAAATATTGTAATAGCCATTATGTCCAACTTTAAGTATATTGTTAAGAAATATCCTATAAAAAAGAATGCTATTAATTTTCTCTTTCCTAAGTAGCTTAATAACATTGCAATTCCTAGTGCTGGCATTAATGCCCCAACAACCTTTAATGCTTGAATTAAGCTTTCTGGAATTGCAGATAACATATTTGTAGCAAATTCCCCTCCAAAGTAAACTAATATAAATGCTGGTACCCCATATAATATCGCACTTAAAATTCCCGATGGTACATAATTCATTACTCTTAATCCTGTAATATTTCCTTCTTCTAAGTATTTATCTGCCTTATGAATCCAGAAACTATTTAATGTCATATAAGATTGATTGATTAATATGCCTAATAAACTAAATGGTACTGCGAAAGTTGGTGCTAAACTTGGTTCAGCTCCAGAAATTAAAGTTAATGCTGTTCCAAAAACTCCTGCTGCCATTAAATTTCCTGGCATTGTTCCTCCTGCTGTAATCCATCCTAAATAAGTAAGCTGAATATATGCAGCTGCTTGCATACCTCTTACCGGCTCACCCATACATACCGCCACTAAAAATCCAACCCAAATTGGATATAACCAAGTTCTTGTAACAGTATGACTTACCCACCATTGACTTAATGTAGCAATAATTGCAACTAAAATTGATGAAAATAACATAAATATTACACCCCTCTTATTTTTATTATTATAAATTAAAATATTAATTAATTTTTATGCCCTTTATATGAGCAAATTTAATGCCAAATCCATTTCATAACCTGTGCTCATATAGATGTTAATCAAGTTTCAATATTATTAAATATCTATCAAAGGTTCCTATTTGCTTATTTTATAAAAATTAATTTATAGCTAAATTAAATTAAATATACATTTTAAACCACCCACTTTTGTAATTGTTTTCAGATGTGTGCTAGTTAAAAATCTGTGCTTTACACTGTGCTCCATAATCTGTGCTTTCTAGTGTGTCGAACAAAAAAGGCTACCATTTAGGTAACCTTGGTAATTATTTTAAGTAATTACAAATATCATATTCTTTTTCAGTAGAAACAATTTGAATTTTAACATCTATGCCCTTTTTTATAAAATTATTAAAAATTTCTATTTCTTCATCAGTAGCTGAAATATTTCTAAATAATGTTTTTCTTCCATTAGTCATTCCCATTCCGCCTACATTCACTTTATCAAATTCTAGCCCATTATTTATTAAATCATTTATAACAATAGGGGTTTTTACTAAAACAATTGTTGAAACTAAAAGCTCCTTTTTGAGTTCGATAATTCCTTCTTCTTCAGAGTAAATATCAATATCTACACCGCTTGGGGCTGCCATTTCTATAATTAACTTCATAAATACGTCATTTACTAATTTATTATCTATAATTATTATCCTCTTTGCTTTAGTAATTTTTACCCAGCTCATCATAACTTGACCATGAATAAATCTATCATCTATTCTTAATAAAGATATATTTTTCATTATGTCACCTCGCTTCATCAATATGAATGTCAATTAATTCTACTATATATGCTAATTCACTATCAGGTATAGTTATACCAAATGAATTTTCTACAGGTTGAAATGAGGTTTTTACTAACTCGAATAAATCTATTTTATCATTTTTTATTTTCCTAAAATTTTTATACTCTAAAGCACCATTTTTGATAACTCTCTCAAGCATACTAATACAGTGAAATAAGAATTTTACAGTTAATCCATCATTATGAATTATACTTAATTTTACAGTTATATTATTTAAAATATTATTTAAAAGTTCATATGCTTTTTTTGTATTTAAAAATGTTGTTGTTTGTTCTAATGCTTCTAAGAATCTTTCTTCATTCACACATAAAATGGAGTTGTAACAATAATTTTTTTCTGTGTTTACTTCAATCTCATTTTTATTCTCATAATTAGATACACTTTTACCTATATATTGACTCATACTGATAACTTCTTTTATTAATGTGTTTAAATTCATATTAGGCAACATGGCTTTCCTAGTGGCTTCTATAACCATTGGAGTACTTACCATCTTAACTACTCCTGTAATAATACCAGTACTATCTGTTATCATTTGAGAAAAAGTAGTTAATGATCCCATATCTACAAGTAATAGTACTCCTCTACCATTATCCATTTCCTTTACTTTCTCAAGAACTTTTTCAAATGCACTTTGAACACTTTCTTCTAATGACATATCTATAGCTTTAGCGTGATTAACCCCTAAAAGCCTATTTGCTACATTAGCCATGCTTGTAGCAGTACTTTCTCCATGAGCTACAACTAATACTCCTATGTAGTCCTCTTTCTTAGTTTCTTTAACCGCTGCTAAAAACATTGAAATTATTATAGCTTCTTCATTAGGAATTACTATATTTAGACTTTCTTCTAACCGTTCTTTTATCCTTTGAGAAATAATATATTCATTACTACTATTGTCAAACTCTATATTATAGTTATATTTCTGACTACCACTTTTAATCTTTGCAATTAGAGTTTCTACATGTAAAGCTAAGCTATAGACAATCTTTTTATCTATCTCAAATTCTAAATATTCCTTAAACTCTTCAAATATATCTTCTATAGAATCTAAAATATCTTTAGATACTATTTTAGATAATACCTCTTCATTGTCTTCAATATATTTATGCTTTTTTCTATCTACGTTTTTACTAAAATACTTTTCTATTTCTAATGCAATTTCACTTTTTATTAAGTCTACAGATTTTCCTTCAATAAAATACTCTCTAGATTTTTTTAATATATTCTCATAGAAATCTCCTTCTGTCTTATATGAATTATCTAAAAGAATATTTTCTAATCTATTATCATCATGTCCATTGATAGTCACTTCACTAATAGCATTAATAACAAAATTACTATTTAGATCATCTCTTCTGTTATCTAAAGTAAGTATTATATCCTTAAATCTGCTTGATACTTGAGTTAAATCTATAACTACATGATTTCCATTATTTATAACGGTTTCAGCAAAAGCATTTGCTGAAATTAATTTAATGTCATTCTTTAGTTGTCCAATATTACCTGGACAATCATAAATTAAGAGCAACTTTATAACCTCTGCAGATATTGTTAATGAAAGTTTTATCTTTTTAGCTTCTACAGTAAAAAAATCTAATATAAGCTTTAATCTCTCATTTAAGCTTCTTTCAACTAAACTTGGTAACGTAATTATACAAGGTATTCTTCTTAAAAATGTTTTAAGAATACTTGTATTTACATCCTCTGTTGTAGCAGCTATTATTAATATATTTGCTTTATGATTACTTTCTGATTCTCCAAGTCTTCTAAAACTTCCTCTATCAATTAAAGAAAATAGCATTTCCTGACCTTCAGAAGGAAGTCTATGGACTTCGTCTAAAAATAATATCCCGCCATTAGCTAAATCTACAAGTCCTTTTTTATCTTTATCTGCACCTGTAAAAGCTCCTTTAACATGTCCAAATAAATGGGATAATAACAACTGAGGATTACCTGCATAATCAGCACAATTAAAAAGTATATAAGGAGCATTTTGCCTTAATGTTCCTACATGTACTGCATATTTATACATAATTTCAGCAAATGTTGTTTTTCCTACCCCTGTTGGTCCTAAAATTAATGTATGCAGTCCATTAGGTGGATATAATATTGCAGCTTTCGCTTGATCTACTTGTTTTTTCAAACTATCATTTCCACCTATAATTTCATTAAAAATTGCATCTCTATTAATTATATCACTATCCGGTTCTGTGCTTTTGGGTGTTATATTTTCATTTTTATCAGCAAAATTAGACTGCTTCAAAGAGTTATTATCTAATGACATAATTAAGTTGTTAATACTAGGAAAAATATTTTTATATAAGTTAATATCATATATTTCTTCTAAACACCTTTTTTCCAAGTATAATACTGGTTTTCCCATTACTTTTATAATTCTATTCTCTCTTACTAAATTATTTAATTCCCTACTCACTCCTGTTCTATGAATATTAAGAAGATTAGATATATACATAGAATCAAAGCCTAAAACCCCCATATCAAAATTAATTGATTTAGTTAGGTCTTTTAAACAAAGGTATACTCTTTCCTTTCTATTACCTCCCTTAGTAATTTCATCCCTATTCATTTAGTTCCTCCCTGTTTTTCATCAATATTAATATAAAAAACAAACAATAAATATACTTTTAATTATAATATAAATTTTTTATAATACTAGGGAAAATTTGTATTTTTGTTAATTTGTTCTAAATTCTAATTCATAATAGTTACTTAAATAATCCTTTAACTTATCTATAATCTGCTCTATTCCATTTTTACTATTAGATTCTAAATTTAAAACTAATAGTGGTTCATGTAAAGAAAGCCTTAAAATAAACCATCCTTTTTCCTTAATGCAATTAATCTTTATTCCATCATAATTATTTGGTTCTACTTCCCACTCCTCTATTTGAGAAACAAATTTTTTCAAATTATCTATTACCTTATTACCATAATCTATATAATCTTCATTCTTAATCTTTATTCTTATTTCTTTATTTTCTAATGGATGCTCTAATCCTTTAATTAATAATGTAATATCTTTTCCTTCCTTGAAAAGTTTAGCTACCTCTATCAGTATCTTAACTATTAAATAAGCACCATCATCCAAAAAGTAATTTTCTTTTAGAGCTGCGTGTCCTGATGTTTCAATGGCTAAAGGACAATTTTTCCCTAATTTATTTATTCTTTTCGCTTCATTTATTACATTTTTATATCCTCTTTTATATCTATGATGGACCCCCCCCAAATCTTCTATAAACTTTTTTACTCCTGTAGATGTAATAGAATCAGTAACTATTACAGCCCCTTTATTCTTATCTAGAACTATTGCAGAAACTAAAGCGATTAGTGAGTTTTTGTTTATTTCATTTCCATTCTTGCTAACTATTGCAGCTCTGTCTACATCAGTATCAAATATTATTCCTATATCAGCCTTATTATTTAGTACCGCATTTTTTATTGCCATCATTGCTTCATCATTTTCTGGGTTAGGAATATGATTAGGAAACCTTCCATCAGGATTAAGAAATTGACTCCCTTCTATATTGGCTCCAAGATTCTTTAGTACTTTATTAGCAAAAAATCCACCCGCGCCATTTCCAGCATCAACTAAAATATTAATACCTTCTAATGGTTCATTATAGTTCTCATCAGAGTCTACTTCTTTCCTTACTTTATTAATTAATATATTTGAGTAATCATCTAACAGATTAACTTTATTAACTATTCCTCTTTCTATAATTTTTTCTTTTTCTATAATTGATAGTTCTATCATTTCTTCAATATCATTTTTTTCACAACTTCCACTAGAAGTGAAAAATTTGAATCCATTATAATAATATGGGAGATGGCTTGCAGTAATCATAATAGATCCAGTGCATTTATAGCCATCTAAAATTGTTGCCATAAACATTGATGGTGTAGTTGCTATACCACAGTCATAAACTTCTACTCCTTCATCAGCTAAGGTTTCTATTAATGCTTTCTTTAATTTAGGTCCCGAAATTCTAGAATCCATGCCTATGGCTATCTTTATGTTCTCTTTTTCATTTTTATTAATTTTAAGCCAATTTAAAAAGCCATAACCTAATAATGCTGCTACATTACAAGTTAAATTTTCCTTAAACTCATCAGTTTCTATTGAGATACCTCTTATATCTGTTCCACTTATTAATTTTTTTAAAGATTTTTTAATATCATTTTTATTTAACATAGTTACTCACCTTTATATACTCTTAATTAAATTAATTTAATTATTCTAAATTAGCATGATATTTCCAGAGATTAGTCATATTTATATTTTTTTCTCTAATTATCATTAATGCAATTGTATCTCCTAAAAGTAATAGACTTTGTTCGAATAAACTAGTCATTGGCTGAATTGAACTTACCTCATTTTCTAAATTTAACTTTGTGCTTACAGGAATTTTTATAAAATAATCTCTAAACTCTTTTATTGAACTATTAGGATTTGCTCCTATATGAATAACTTTGGCATTAAATTTCTTAGCCTTTTTTGCTATATTTAATGGAAATATAGTTTCACCACTTCCTGAACCAACAATTAATAAATCTTTATCTGTAATGGCCGGCTCTGTAATTTGCCCAACTACAACAGTATTTATACCCAAATGCGCTAATCTTTTTGCAATAGCTTCAAGTGATAAAAGTACTCTACCTACACCAACAAAAAATACTTTTTCAGCTTTTTGAATTTGATTTACTAGTTCCTCTACCTCTTTATTATCAATCTTACTTAATGTACGACCTAACTCATTAATAATTTCATTAGATACATTATTAAAATTACTCATATTTTACTCCCCCCAAATAATATTCTCACTACAATTTTCGTGCATAATAACTTAACAACAAATATATGCATTGCTTTTTTTATCGTATTTATGCTTGTATAGCTATATATTAATATAAAAAAGCAATAAAGTAAAGCACATTTTTGCGTGTTTATGCTTTTTATTAATTGATTATTCATAATAATGCTTTTTTATTTCTTTAAATTATGATATTATAAACTAAATAGAAAATTTTAGATTGGAATGATAATTAATGCTAAAAGAAGAGCGTCAACAAGAAATTCTTAAAATTATAAATTCAGAACAGAAGGTAATAGCTAGTGATTTAAGTCAACGTCTATCTGTTTCAGAAGATACAATAAGAAGGGATTTAAAAGATTTAGATAATAAAGGACTTATTAGAAGAGTTCATAGCGGTGCACTTAGAGTTGGGCCTCCATTAGTTGATTTTTCTACTAGAGAAAATATTTATAATGACATAAAAGTAAAACTTGCTCAAAAGGCTCTACCTTTTATAAAAGATAATCAAGTACTATTGATTGATGGTAGCACTACAAATTTATGCCTAGTTAAACTTTTACCAACTAACTTAAGAGCAACAATAATAACAAATAGTCCTCCAATTGCTATGGCTTTAGTAAATCATAAAGACATAGAGGTTATTATGATAGGCGGAACTCTATACAAACAATCTATGATTAATCTTGGAGTAGATACAGTTGATTCTTTATCATCAATGAGAGTAGACTTGTATATAATGGGAATATATAATATAGATTCACAAATAGGAGTAAGTGTTCCTACCCTTTCAGAATGTCTAGTTAAAAGAAAGATGGTTTCTATTTCTTCTGAAATTATAGGATTAGTAACATCTGATAAGTTTGGAACTGTTTCAAATCAAATTATTTGTCCACCCCAAGATTTAAATTATATAATAACTGATTCCATCAAACCAGAAATTAAAAATACATATTTAAAACAAGGTGTTATTGTTATTTCTTAATAACAATAACACCTATTTCACTTCCACATAATGTCGAAACAACTTCAATTACAATCCCTTTAACTTATTTTTTCTTTTAATATTTTAATTAAATTTATTAATAAAGTTATACGGCTTTCTTAGAAATACTATTTTATATAGTAGCAAGTATTTTATAATATATATTAAGTTACATAAAAGTTAGCTTTTTTTGTATTAAGTATATTATATGCAAAGTTAAAACGCTAAGATCAATATTACTAAATTAATATTAGCTTCGACTCTTAAAAAATAGCAAATAAATTTCTTTAATATTTATTATCTATAAAATCTATTAGTTATAATTTATCTTTGTATAAATCAAAAAAGATGATCACTGTAATACAGAAATCATCTTTTTTAATGTCTTTTATATCGGTGTAATATTATATTTGAACTAACTCTTTTTCTACTTTTATTTTTTAAAATTAACTTCTTTTTCTTCACTCATATTTATAAATGATTTACTAGGCATAGTCTTAGCAATAACTTTCCCTTCTCTTATAGAATATAAAACTTCCGCTCTTCTCCTAACAGCATCATAACCATTTTCAGCATTTAGTAAAATTAAGTTGCCTGGCTTACCTATCTCTATTCCATATTTATCTTCAATATTTAAAGTTCTTGCACTATTAGTTGATATAAACTTTAATGATTCATTTATATCATCATAGCCCATCATTTGGCATACATGCAATCCAAAGTGTACTACTTCTAACATATTTCCTGTTCCCATTGGATACCATGGATCAAATATGTCATCGTGCCCAAAACATACATTTATTCCTGCTTCATTAAGTTCCTTTACTCTTGTAATTCCTCTTCTCTTTGGATATGTATCAAATCTTCCTTGAAGATGAGTGTTTACTAGAGGATTTGAAACAAAGTTTATTCCTGACATCTTTAATAATCTAAATAACTTATATGTATATGCATTATTATATGATCCCATAGCTGTAGTGTGGCTAGCTGTTACCTTATTCTTCAAACCTGTTTCTAAAGCTCTTGTAGCAACTACTTCTAAAAATCTTGATTGTTCATCATCTATTTCGTCACAATGAACATCTACTAGTACATCATATTTTTTAGCTAACTCAAAAATTTTATTAATAGATTCTACTCCATATTCTCTTGTAAACTCAAAGTGAGGTATAGCTCCAATTACATCTGCCCCTAATTTTAAAGCTTCCTCCACTAATTCTAATCCATTTGGATATGAAAGTATTCCTTCTTGTGGAAAAGCTACTATTTGTAATGTAACATAATCTTTGACCTCTTCCCTTACTTCTACCATTGCCTTTAATGCAATTAAGCTATCATCAGTAACATCAACATGTGTTCTTATAAATTGAATTCCATTAGCTACTTGCCATTCTATAGCTTTTTTAGCTCTACTTTTAACATCTTCTTTAGTTAAAAATTCTTTTCTTTGAGACCATCTTTCAATCCCTTCAAAAAGAGTTCCACTTTTATTCCACTCTGGCTCTCCTGCTGTAAGCGTAGTATCTAAGTGAATATGTGGCTCTATAAAAGGAGCTGAAGCTAATGCCCCATTTCCTTCTATTAATTCTTCATTTTCTAATACTTGTAGATTTTCATCTATTTCTGTAAATTTTCCATCTACTATTCTTATGTCAAATAATCCTTCTCTATCTAAAAGTCTTACTTTTTTAATTAACATATTATCATCACCTTATTTATTAGTTATTTTTGTTCCTATTACATAAACTAACATTGTTGTTATTATTGCATTTAATGCTATAACCCCTACTTGTACAACATTTGCAACTATAAATCCTGCTAAGAATGCCACTATAGCTACCCAGTTTATATCTTGGAATTTTACTTTTTTAATATTATCATACTTTCTTTTCTTTACAAAGAAGTAATCAGCTATTATTATCCCACCTACTGGAGGTAACATTGAATTTAAGAAAGTTAAGAATGCTGTAAAGTTATTATTTAACCATACTGCTCCTACTGTTCCTATTAAACCACTAATAATTACTAGCTTCTTTTTAGGTAATTTAGTTATATTTGAAAGCCCAAGTCCTGCTGTATATATTGCATTATCATTAGTTGTCCATATATTTAATCCTAAAACTAGTATAGCTGGTATAATTAAACCTTGTGAGAACATTACATCTGCTATATCTGAGTTACCTGTAACCATTGCCCCTATTGCTCCAAATAAGAACATCAATGAATTTCCTATAAAGAATGCTATTACAGTTGTTGATACTGCTACTTTTTTATTTTTTGAGAATCTTGCAAAATCTGGTGTAGCTGTTCCTCCACTTATAAATGATCCCACACATAATGTTACTGCTGTTACTAGCGCCATTTTACTACTTGGCTCTATATTCATTAATCCTTGAACTCCACCTGCTGAATTCGCAGCCATTACTGCTGAAGTACTACCTAATATAGCTATTGCTGGCACTGCTATTGCACTTAAAATAGTTAGGGATTTCATTCCAAAGTAAGCTGTTGCTGTCATTAATATTCCTGTGATCCCAACTAATAAGTATAAATTTACATTAAATCTATTTGCAACTGGTATTGCAAACATTGCTATTCCAACACCAAACCAACCTATTTGTGTAATACTAGTTATAAAAGATGCTAAATATGATCCCTTTTCACCAAAAGAATACCTAGCTAGCAAGTGCATTGAAAGTCCTGTATCTGCCCCTATATATGCTAGTAATCCTGTGTAACATGCAAGTATTAAATTTCCTATAAGCACTGCTATAAAGAAATCCTTCAATAGTAATCCTGTACCTAAATTCCCACCTGTAAGCATACTTGCTGAAAAGAATGTAAATCCAAGCATAACCACAAACATTGAAAAGAACCCTTTTTTATCTTTTTTATCTACATGATCTAACTCATAATCATGATTTTCACTAACAACTTCTTCTAATACTATATTTTGTTCCATTTGTATCCCCCTAAATTTTATATTTAAGGAAAACCAGTACTTATATTTAATAAAAAACGACCTTTCTATTATGTAGAAAGGTCGTTAACACTTAAAATTAGATACTAAAAATTTAATTTATATTATCTAATTATTCTATCTGCCGTATTATATCCGACCTTATTAGTCTCTCTGGACTAAATTTAAAGGACTAGTTTTCTTGAAACAATTATATATTGATTTATCAAATAATGTCAACATATTTCTTATGATAATAAATTCATTTCCCAATTAAACTTATGCTAAATTTACCTTTCACTTAAAAAACAAATTCTTTTAATTTATCATTTATTTTACCTAATATTGATGGAACTATCTTTAATATACTTGGTAAAAATAAAGAAACTACAAATGCCACAGCACATAATACAAATATCTCATAATACATAGGTTGTCCAATATAAACTTGATAACCATGTATAGAAGCAGCAGCAATTGCTCCTATTATAATTACTTTAGTTGCAATCCAAGAAATTAAATTTATTAACTTACATAAAAATATTATTATGGATAATATAACTATTACAGGCAATGCTATTATTTTTATCAATATTTGAATTGCTTTAGTTACTGTATCTGCTTGGCCTTTTTGCCTATTTACAACTTTTTTATCATTATCTCTTTTATTCTTTTCTTTACTACTTTCATTATTTCTATCTTTTGAAAGTTTATTTTTATTACTTTTTTGCTTCTTCACTGATGAATTATTAGAAGATGATCTTTTACTTTTCTTCTTAGTTTCTTCTTTTTCATCATCATACTGAAAATTATTATAATCATCCCAACTGTCTCTCTTAAAGTTACTTTGAGAAATATCATTTAGACTGTTTTTATCAGAATCATTAACTAGATTTTCTTTATATCTATTTTTTTCTTTTTCCAACTTTATTTCCTCATAAGCTTTATCAAATACCTTTATAAAAGCTTTTGCTCGTCTTTCATCCCTAATTTCTTCTTTTAATTTATTTACTTTATTTTCATATGCTATTTTTATTTCTTCCATTGATGCATTTTCATCTACACCTAAAATCTTATATTGTTCCATATCTCTTCTCCATACTATATATAAACTATATCTACTATCTTTTATTTAACATTTATTATATCAATATTTATAAATGAATAAAAAGGTAATTTTGTCCTATTTAAACTTTCAATTTTAGAACTACCTATCCATATAACTCATTTACTCTAGCTTAATAATAAATTTCCTTTTAAAGTATCAGTATTATCAAATTCTAATAAAATTATTTAAGTTATACCTTCTTTACATAATACTATTCTTAGATATATTAAACCTTAAATTAATATTTTCTTATTCCATAGCATTTTATATTATCTGGAATGCTAAGCCACCTCTTATCATCATATGCCACAATATGATGTTATCTTCTTTTGACATTAAATTTTATTAAGCATATACTAATAACATAAGTTAGCCAAGCAAATATATAAACTTAATATCGCGGGATGGAGCAGTTGGTAGCTCGTTGGGCTCATAACCCAAAGGTCGTAGGTTCAAGTCCTGCTCCCGCAACCAAAATCTTACTCTTACTGTAAGATTTTTTTGTTGTATAAAATATAGATGTAGTAACTTAGAAAATAAAGTAATCAAATAAGTATTGAAAAAAAGCCTAGTGATGAAACACTAGGCTTTTCTTATTTATTATATATCAAATTTTTATAAACATCTTATTTTTTATTATTTAATAATTCTATTATCTAATCTACCCATTTATGTTTCCTAATTTGCTCACAAATAAATAAAGCTGTAACTTCTATACCGTAGATTTACCAATTAATATTAGTTTTATTCAAAAAACAATCTTAAACAAGTAACTTAGTCTATTAATCTTATTTGAGGTATGGTCATTCCATAAAATCCTAATTAAATTATAACTTTAAACTATAAAAGCAATATTTTATTTAACTCAAATTCAATTAAAAAAGTACTACCGATTATTTTATTATAAAAGTATTTTAGCAAATTCCATATTATCAAATTCATTTTCTTTTATGTACTCTAATGAATCAATTAAATAGCTTTTATGATGTTCTATGGTTTTAGAGAAAGCTTGGATAAATTCAACCATGCTTTCTTTAGACTCCTGTTTATTGTATATATATTTCCCAACCAAATAAAACCTAATAAATGAGTATCTTGTTAAAAGCATAATATATCCATCAAATAATGATTCAGATTCAGAAAATGGAAAAATATTATTATATATGAAATTTACTAAATAATTTTCAAAAATATAGCTATTATTATTAATTAAATTTTCATTATAATCTTCAAATGCTTTTATGTATACTTCTGAATATTCACTCATTTCAGCATTTTCATCAAACTTAAATCCAGATATAGTTTGCTTTGTATATTCTTTAAAAGAAAAGCTATCCACATTTTTAGATACATTTAAAAACTCTAACATTTTTTTGAAAAAATCAATTTGAATAAGATAATTTAATTTATTTTCTTCATAATTATCATTAACTAAATTTATATCATATTTTTTGATAAATTTAGATACATTACTATAATTATCTTTAATCTCGTCCTCTAATGCATATATAAAATCACCTAATATATAAAGCCTTTTACTTAAATTTAATTTTCTGTTTTGTATTATTTTAATACTAAGATCTCTAATTTCTTTAAAATACTTTATTGGTGACTTATTATATTTTTTAGATTTAGTATCAATCTCACTTGATACTATATGTTTACCTAAGTTTTCTTCACTTTCTTTAAACTTAATTCCCTCTTCCTTTAATAAAAGAATTCTTGCAGCTTCAGGACAGGCTACATCAAGGGATATTTCATAATAACCATCTATTTTATTAATTATTCTAGGAAAAGATGTACAAACATTTGAAAGATATTCTTCTCCAATTTTAGAATAAATAATACAATAATTTTCTTCATCTAGAAAAGGACACCTTTTATCAGCTTTTAACTTTACTTTTCCATAATCTACATCACAACTTGTACAAAAATCATTGTTATGAACATTTTTTTGAAACATTCTTTTCATTTCTTTATCTTGAATTTTATAATATTGTTTAAAAGTAACCTTATCTATATCTATATCCCAACCAATACAACAGCTATCTCCGCAGTTTCCACCTATACACTTAAATTCTTTAAAATATCTCGGGTATCTCATTTTTATATTTTTTTCCATAGTATAACTTCCTTTTCAAATAAATCACTTAAATTTTCTATTATACATTTATTTTACTATAGAATTTTAAATTTGTCAGATATACCCCATTTTCTAGATATATTAACAATATTATTCCTCCGAAAGCAATGTATTGTCCCATTAAAAATATATTCCATATCTTCTAAAGTAAGAAATAATTTTTGTATCCTTTTTATAATTTTACACTATTATATAACTATTAAATTTTGCTACTAGGTAAATAAATGAGCAAGGATAACTTAGAGTACAAACATACTATGTTCTAGGTTATTTGCCTACTAGGATTGTTTAAGAACTAAAATATAGGTATCAGATAAGTACTTCTATTATCATAACTTACTAGGATACAACGACTACCACTTCTAAGTCTATAATAATCCCCCATATCTATACTCATACTTTTAATAAATAAATCTGTATCATACACGGAAACACTAGCATAGTATTTGGTACTCTTACGATTTCTATATTCACTCCATACTTCCTCAACAACACCATAACAACATTTACAATCTTCATCAAAAGGATTAAAGTTCTCAACCTTTTTCATTCTGAATGGAAACTGGATTACAAAATTAAAAATTAACCACAATAGAAATAAAGATATAACTGGCAACATAACAAAATCAATACTTGAATTAAAAGTTATTGTAGAATAAATTGCATGAGGAAAAACCTTTAGAAAAATAGGCAATAGTAGAACTAGTCCTATAAACAACATAACATATAAATCCTTCTTAGCTTTCTCTTTATGCCTTTGAACTAAAGAACAATGTCTAGCATCTATAACATGATTACTAGGTATCTCTTTAGGTTTAATTATTTTCTTATCATGAATCAAAATAATCACCTCCCAAAGTAATTTGCTAGGCAAAGAAGACTAGGGTTATCTAAACAACTTACTAGTCTTCTTTAATAACAAACTGATTTAGATTAAATTACACATCCTCAACATAAATACTAGGCATACAGATGTTAATGAAAAGATGGTCATAACATTTGTATGCTTTAAAGAGAACTTAGATAAATAAATTCCAAATAATAATCTAGTTGTACAGTCAACAAGTTTGTAAATACTCACTATAAACTTATACTCTTTTATTTTATCATAGTCAACACGATAATCAAAAACAAACCGCAGAACAAACAGACAAAAACCAGAAGTCAATAAACTAAAGCTTATTTTAATTTCGAAACCATTTACAAAGATAAGAATACAAATGACTTAAATACCTAAAACTAGTATCTAAGCCATTTGTATTAATTATCTATTAGGTTGTAATTAAATTATCTTAAGTGTCCAATCCTCACAATTCCATATCTCAGTTACAACATCTCTATAAAACTCAGGTTCATGTGATACAAGTAAAATTGAGCCTTTATATTCTTTTAGTGCCCTTTTTAATTCATCTTTTGCATCTACATCTAAGTGGTTTGTAGGCTCGTCAAGGATTAATATATTAGTTTCTGTATTTAATATTTTACATAATCTAACCTTTGCAGCTTCTCCACCTGATAATACCATTATCTTTGATTCTAATTGTTTTGTTGTTAAACCACACTTAGCAAGAGCAGATCTTATTTCATATTGTGTTTTACTTGGGAACTCTTGCCACACTTCTTCTATACATGTGTTTGTATTTCCACTTCTATCTTCTTGTTCAAAGTAACCTATATGTTGATAATCACCTAAGTGAACTTCTCCACTTAAAGGTTGAACTTTTCCAAGCAAGCTTTTTAATAATGTAGATTTACCAAGTCCATTTGCTCCTACTAAAGCTATTTTTTGTCCTCTTTCCATATAAAGATTCAATGGCTTTGTAAGAGGTGAATCGTAACCTATTACTAAATCTTTAGTTTCAAATATAATTTTTCCTGATGTTCTTGCTACTTTAAAGTTGAATTCTGGTTTTGGTTTTTCTTTTGAAAGTTCTATTACTTCCATTTTATCAAGTTTCTTTTGTCTTGATTTAGCCATATTAGCAGTAGCAACATTTGCTTTATTTCTTGCAACGAAATCTTCTAGTCTAGCTATTTCTTTTTGTTGCTTTTCATATGCTGCTTCTAATCTCTTTTTATTTTCATCATATAGTCTCTTAAACTCATAATAGTCACCAACATATCTTGTTAATTTTCTTTCTTCAACATGATAAATTAAATTAACTACTGAATTTAAAAATGGTATATCATGAGAAATTAGTATAAAAGCATTTTCATAGTTATTTAAATATCTCTTTAACCATTCTATATGCTCTTCATCTAGATAGTTTGTAGGCTCATCTAAAAGTAATATATCTGGATTTTGAAGTAATAACTTTCCAAGTAAGATTTTTGTTCTTTGTCCACCTGATAAATCATCAACATCTTTATCTAAACCTAAATCTAAAAGTCCAAGACCTTTTGCTACTTCCTCTACTTTTGCATCTATTATGTAAAATCCATTATGATCTAGTAAATCTTGAATTACTGCTGTTCTTTCAAGCATCTTTTCTAGTTCTTCTGGAGTACAGTCTCCCATTTTTTCATAAAGAGAATTCATTTCTGTTTCCAAATCAAATAAATATTTAAATGCATCTCTTAGCGCATCTCTTATGCTTTGCCCTTTTACTAAAGCTGCATGTTGATCCATATACCCAACTCTAACATTATTTGACCAAATAACCTTTCCTTCATCAGGCATAAGTTTATCTGTAACTATATTCATAAATGTTGATTTTCCTTCACCATTAGCTCCAATTAAACCAACGTGCTCCCCCTTTAATAATCTAAAGGATACATCTTCAAAAATAGCTCTATCTCCAAAGCCATGACTCATATCTTTAACTGTTAAAACGCTCATTAATTATCCTCCTGGTTATTAAGTCTATTTTAAAATTAATAATTTTTACTTCTTCATTTTCAATTAATATATTGCACAAAAATAAGGTATGATCATAATCACACCTTATTTATTATAAACTATAATTCTACAAAATAAATAGATTTTTTTTAACAATTTTAGTATTCATACTCTTTTACGTCTTCGCAAATAGAGATTTTCAATGTATTATCATCAATAACCTTTTTATAAGAGCATAAAAAATCATTTAATTCTAAATCATTTAGATCAATTTTACCTGAACTTTTTAAAATAACATTTTCTCCTTCTGTTAATATTCCTACATTATTTTTATCATTTTTTATAAAATAATTATTAACAGTTGTTACTTTAATCCTATCCTTATATTTTTCTTGAAAACTCATTGTTTTTCTTACTTTTTCAATATCTCCTGAACCTGGAATCATATTGTTAAGTCCTAGTGACTTTATTTGTTCTTCTATAGCTGAAGCATCAAATCCATATCTCTCCATTAACTTAGTTTGCATTTTTAGAAACTTATCTTGTGATATATTATTTTCTTCCATATACTCCATCATATTTTTTGTGAAGTCTGACATATTTAATTTTCCAGAAGACATATCATAATATAATGAATATATATATGATTCAAATTTATCTATATCTTTATCATTCACTTTATTTTTTAGCTCATTAAAATCTATAATTTTATCCATAATATACTCAACTCCTATAACTTTAATGGATGTTACTAATATTATACTATTACTATAAACTTTATTCCATTGACTTAATACAATATTAATATTTTTTTAAGAACACTTTTTTAATTTTACATTTTTATTGCTATAATTAAATTTAATTTGTAGAATACAAAAATCTAATTACTTTGCAGCTTTAACTGCACTCCAAACATCTTCATATAGTCTTAACTTTTCTTGTGGTAAATATTTATAAACTTCGCACTTTTCCATAATTTCTTTAGGCATATATGCACCTTCATTATTTTTAACTTCTTCTGACTGTTCTTCCATAGCTAATTTATTTGGAGTAGTGTATCCTATTTCTTCAGCTATTTTATATGCGTTATCTTTGCCACTTACAAAGTTTATAAATTCTTCGGCAGTTTCCTTATCATTTGCATTTGCTGGAATTGCCCATGAATCTAGCCAGTAATTTGCTCCTTCTTTTGGAATTACATATTCTAAATTTTCATTTTCATCAGCTAAAGTTAAACCTTCTCCTGACCATATCATTGCAATTGAAGCTTCTCCTGAAGTCATTAGATCTTTAACTTCATCAGCACCATATTTCAATACTAACGGCTTTTGTTCTATTAATAAATTCCTAGCTTCCTCAAGCTCTTTCTCATTTGTTGTATTTAATGAATAACCAAGTTTTTTAAGAGCCATTCCTATAGCATCTCTTTGAGCATCTAAAACAAATATTTGTTTTTTATATTTTTCGTTCCACATTATGTCCCAACTATCTACTTTTTCACTAACTAAATCTTTATTATATATTATTCCAATTGTTCCATTCATATATGGCACTGTATAATCATTATTAGGATCATAAGGTTGTCCCATATCACTTTCATTCATTTCATGTAAATTAGGAATATTTTCTTTATCAATTTTTTGTAGTAAATCTTCTTGTATCATTCTGTCAGCCATATAATCTGATACTAAAACTGCATCCCAGTTTGTTTTTCCTGAAGCTACTTCAATATACATTGTTTCCATATCATCAAATGTCTTATAATTAACTTTCACATTATACTTTTCTTCAAATTCTTCTATTATACCTTCTGCTATATTTTCTCCATAATTTAATACATTTATAGTTTTTCTATCGCTTTTTTGACATCCTGCAAATAAAGCAAAAACAAAAATCATACTGCATATTAATGCAGAAATTTTTATAGATTTTCTCATTTATATTTCTTCCTTTCATTTTAAATAATTACTATTTTGCAATAATAATTATAAATGTAATTTTAGTAATTGCAAGTTAAAAATATCCAAGTAGTAATGTATATTATATTACAATCATATTAATACTCTTATTTTTATATTTTAACAAAAAAGTATTAACTACTAAGGTGCAGCTAATACTTTTAGGGAGAACTATATTTCAATTAATTTTGCTGTTACTCCATTTAATTCATTTAATTCTTCTTTTAATTTATTTATTTCTTCTTTTTCATCATGAATTAAATTTAATATTATAAGACCTGAATTTGCACAAGAAGTTTTACTTGCCTCATGTAATCCTAATCTAGTTTGAATTATACATCCATACTTTGTTAATATTTCTTGAACTGTTGGTGCAATAGATACTCTAGGCTCTATTTTTATTGCCATAATAGTAAACATATTTATCCCTCCGTTAACTTTATCATTTTCTATATTATCCCATTTCACCTTTACTTATTCATAAACTATTAAATTATATATGTTGTTATATGGCTTTAACATTTAACTTAAAAATATTATTACTTTTTGGTATTTAAATAAATTTTCATTATATATTGAAATAAGAACATTTGTTCGGTATAATATTTTTAAATACTTTTAAGAAGGGTGATATTTATGAATATAGATGAAAAGCTTAATATTCTTTCTGCAGCTGCAAAATACGATGTATCTTGCTCTTCTTCTGGTTCAAAAAGAAAAAATTTAAATAATGGTATAGGCAATGCTGAAAGTAGTGGAATTTGCCATAGCTTTACTGCTGATGGAAGATGTATTTCTCTTTTAAAAATACTTTTAACTAATTATTGCATATATAATTGTAAGTATTGTGTAAATGCATCTACAAAGGACGTTCCTAGAGCTATGTTTACTCCTGATGAAATTGTATCCCTTACAATTAACTTTTATAAGAGAAATTATATTGAGGGATTATTTTTAAGTTCAGCAATATTTAAAACTCCAAATTACACAATGGAATTATTATTAAATGTTGTAAAAAAATTAAGAATTGAAGAAAAGTTTAATGGATATATTCATTTAAAAGCTATTCCTGGTGCTGATGAAGCCTTAATAAAAGAAGCTGGAAAATATGCAGATAGAATGAGTGTTAATATAGAACTTCCATCCGCATCAAGTTTAAAGTTACTTGCTCCTCAAAAAAGCAAAGAAAATATATTAGCTCCTATGAGTACTATAAAAAATTCTATACTAGAAAATAAAGATTTAAAGAAAAATATAAAATCAACACCACTTTTTGTTCCAGGTGGTCAAAGTACTCAACTTATAGTTGGTGCAACTCCTGAAAGTGATTATAAGATATTAAACCTATCTGAAAATTTGTATAATCGTTTTAATTTAAAAAGAGTTTATTATTCTGCTTATGTTCCAGTAATAAAAAATGATAAAGCACTTCCTGATATTATCCATCCTCCATTAGTTAGAGAACATAGATTGTATCAAGCAGATTGGTTATTACGATTTTACGGCTTTAAGGCTAAAGAACTTTTAAAAGATGAAAATGATAGCTTTGATTTAAATTTTGACCCTAAGACTTCTTGGGCATTATCTAATATAGAGAATTTTCCTATAGAAATAAATAAAGCTTCCTATGACACTCTTCTTAGAATCCCTGGAATAGGAGTTCGTTCTGCAAGAAGGATATTAATTACAAGAAAAGTTCACTCCTTAACATTTGAAGATTTAAAAAAGCTTGGCATAGTGCTAAAAAGAGCAAAGTATTTTATCACTTGCAAAGGTAAGTACTATGGAGATGTTTCTTTTGATGAAGAAAAAATAAGAACAAGGTTACTTTATATGAATAGACCAAAATTAGAAAATGAAAATTCAGAGCAACTTAATTTCTTTGATAATATTTATCCTAAAACATCAAATGGAATTTTATTACCCGAACCAAAGAAAATAATTATGCCTACAGATAAAGTAACTTCTATAACTGGAGAATTCTAAAGGTGGTGATTTTTTGTTAAAAATAATATATGAAGATTCCTTTGAAGGATTCTTAACTGCAATTTATTATAGTTTTTATTGTAAAAACCAAATAGCATCAATCTCTACAAAAGACGAATTAGAAATTGATCTCTTTTCGGAAACTGAATACATAAATGCAGATTTAAATAAATATTCTAGAGTCAAAAACGCTATCGTCTCTAAAATTGATCCTTTAGCATTAAATAAAATTTATAAATTATATTTATCTAATTACAAAAACAAGGGTCTTTTATGCTTTAAATACTTGAAAATTGCATTTAAACTTGGAAGTGATGTTCATAAGTATTTACATTTAGATGCAGTACGAGAACTAGATTTGATTGATAGACGCGTATCTTTAGAAGGTCATAGGTTTACTGGATTTGTGCGTTTTATTTCTGTAAACGATAATTTTTTATATTCTTCTATTGAACCTGATAATAACATTTTAGAAATTATTTCTCCACATTTTCAAGAACGCTTTAGTAATGAGTATTGGATAATACATGACATAAAAAGAAATATTGCTTCAGTTTATAATAAGACTTGCTGGGAAATAAAAGAAATGGATATAGAAATTTATAACAATCTTAAAAACTATAATGATAATTTCCAAGATCTTTGGAAAGGCTACTTTAAATCTACCACAATAAACGAACGAATTAATCCCAAATTACAAAAAAGAATGATGCCAAAACGCTATTGGAACAACCTTACCGAAATAGAGTGAAGAGTTAATAGTGAAAAAGTGAAAAGTAAAGGATGTTTTTCTCTGTAAAATTAAATTTAAATTAGTTCAAAGCATCTTATGTTCAAAATACCTTAAGGACTTTTTCCTAATTTTTTACTTTTTCACTTTTAGCATTATTATAAATAATAAATATAAGTTGGCGAATATAAATAGACGGTGGAATAAGCATATAGCAAGCAATTAGAGGTACTTGGCGTGGAAAAACTGCTACGCCTTAGTATTGCTTAATTGTTTGAACTCAGTGAGTTAACCAAAACTCTTAGCATAGTAGTTTTTCCGAGCCTAGTACTTCTTTGCACAACTATCTAGCTTATGGAACATATCTAGTTATTGTAGCCTTTATGTTTACAATTTATTATACAGTTGCTACTGCTTCTATTTCTATTACGCAATCTTTTGGTAGTCTTGCTACTTCAACACAACTTCTTGCAGGAGGATTTTCATTAAAATACTCTCCATAAACTTCATTTACTTGTCCAAAGTCATTCATATCTTTTATGAAAACTACTACCTTAACTACTTTTTCTAAACTACTTCCAGCTTCCTCTAAAACAGCCTTTACATTTTCTAAAGATTGTCTAGTTGCAGCTTTTATTTCTGTTACAACCTCACCTGTTGCTGGATTAACTGGAATTTGTCCTGATGTAAATACCATCTCCCCTATTTTAATACCTTGTGAGTATGGGCCAATAGCTGAAGGTGCCTTACTAGTTGAAATAATTTCTTTTTGCATTTTACTACACGTCCTTTCTTACTATTTTGCATATAATTTTTTTTAAAACTAATACTAAATATGAGCTTATCAAACTCATACAGGATATCTAAAACAAATTTCAGCATCTCCATAAAGTTTTAGATATCCTTCAATCTAAATATACCTTTTTTTTCCTAAAATTTCAATATGTAATCATTTAAATAAACTTTTATTGTATATTAAACATTTATTAATTTATTAAGTAATGGTACAATTAGAATAATATAGAAACCATGAAGGAGGTAATAAATATGAGTAAAGATGTTAATATCGATTGGAGCAATCTTGGCTTTAACTATATTAAAACTGATTATAGATATGTATCAGTTTGGAAAGATGGAAAATGGGACGAAGGTAAATTAACAGAAGATAATATGTTAAACATAAGTGAAGCTTCTACAGCTCTTCATTACGGTCAACAGTGCTTTGAAGGCTTAAAAGCTTATAGAAGAAAAGATGGAAAGATTCAATTATTTAGAGTAGATAGAAATGCACATAGAATGAATGAGAGTACAGCTAAATTACTTATGCCTGAAATACCTGTTGAAAAGTTCATAGATGCTTGTAAGCAAGTAGTTAGAGCTAATGAGCATTATGTTCCACCATATGGTACTGGTGCTACATTATATTTAAGACCATTTATGATTGGTGTTGGAGATAATATAGGGGTTAAGCCTGCTCCTGAATATATTTTCTGCGTATTTGCAGTACCTGTAGGACCTTACTTTAAAGAAGGATTGACACCATGCAACTTTATGATAGCTGATTATGATAGAGCTGCTCCTTATGGAACTGGTGGACAAAAAGTTGGTGGAAACTATGCTGCTTCATTACATCCACATAAAATAGCTGCTGATAGAGGATTTGCAGATTGTATTTATTTAGACCCTGCAACTCACAGCAAAATTGAAGAGGTTGGTGCTGCTAATTTCTTTGGAATAACAAAAAATAATGAATTTATTACTCCAAAGTCACCATCAATTCTTCCTAGCATAACTAAATATTCTCTTATGGATATAGCTAAAGAGTATTTAAAAATGCCTGTATTTGAAAGAGATGTTTATATTGACAATATTGATGAGTTTAAAGAAGCTGGTGCTTGTGGTACTGCTGCTGTTATAACTCCAATAGGCGGAATAGAATATAAAGATAAGCTTCATGTATTCCATAGTGAAACTGAAGTTGGTCCTGTTACAAAAGAGCTTTATAGAATTCTTTGTGGAATTCAATTTGGAGATGTTGAAGGACCTGAAGGTTGGGTATTTGAAGTTTAAAATAAGATTTAAGTGGGTGTCTAAGACATCCACTTAAATCTTATTTTTTTACTATACATAATACTTTTCCAGATTTATTAAAACTCTTTAAATCAATACATTCACAATAAATTTATTACCTCTTATTTCTATTTTAAATTTTCCATTTTGAGCTTCCGTTAAACTTTTTGCTATATCTAATCCTAGCCCTGATCCCTCAGCCGTTCTCGATGTATCTCCTCTTTTAAATCTTTCAAGAAGCTCTTTTTCATTAAGTTCTATTTTCTCAGCAGACTCATTGATAAATGTTGTATTGCTAATCTTATCAACTTTATTATAATAATATTCAAACACTATAAAAACTTCAGATCCCTCTACTGAATATTTAATTATATTAGATATGATATTTTGATATATCCTAAGTGTCTTATCATAATCTGCATAGACAATAATTTTTGTATATTTATCCGATTTTACTTCTTTATCATTAAAAAATACCTTTATATTAAATTTAAGATTAAATTCTCTTATTTTATCTTCTAATTCAAATAGTACATGATCTAGTACGTCTCTAAGATCAACTTCTCTAATATCTAAAGCTATATTATTGGAATTAGCCATTATAGACTCTTTAAGATCACCAATTAAAACTTTAATTCTTTTTGCTTTTCTTTCTAATATATCTATATACTCCTTTTTATTATTTTCAGTTAACTTTCCTCTACTTAAAAAATCAACATAATTTATTATAGAAGTTAAAGGTGTTCTCAAATCATGAGATACATTAGTTATTAATTCAACCTTTTCAACATTAGATGTTGCTTCATTATTTTCAATACATTTTGAGATAGAAATAAGCTCCTTTATAGCCCTATTAAGTATATTTAAATCCATACCATTAAATAACACGTAATTCTCTTGATTTTCATTTAATAGATCATATACCTTAGCAAAGCTTCCATTTTCTAAACTCTTTATAGTTTCGTCCAAAATTGAATTTAAATTTTCTACTATTAAATTATTTTTTAATATGCTTATTCCAAGATAACATAATACTAAAATATTCAATATTATTATCCACCATAATATTGTTGATTTTATATTAATTTCCTTCATGGTTAACTGAAATATTATCTGATATAAAGTTATATAAAATATAATTGATATTGTTATTTTGATGAATTTATTAAAAAGTTTTCCTTTATAAAAACTTCTTTCATATCCTTCAATATCTTGGCTTTTATATATTTTGCTTTTCAGTACTAGTTGTAATAATGATATTGAAACTATTACAGAAAAAACTATCCATGTTAATAGAACAATATACTTTGGCCCTTCTGTATTGTAATTAGGTAAAAATTCTTCACCTGTAGTATTAACCAGTTTTCTTACAACAAAATAATTTATAAAAACTAATATCTTGCCAATAAATGTTTCTATAAATACCCTCTCGTTTATATCTTTTAATTTTATATTCTCTTCTTCACTAATCCATCTAATTTTATAATCCTTATTACAGAAATTTTTATCAAATATCATTAAGTCACCTCATTTTCTGGTGCTTTTTGAATTGAATCAATATTAAAAATCATTTCTACTTTGAATAAATCACCATCTATATCTATATTAAAATCACCATTTTGTAGTAACACTAAGTTTTTAGCAATTTCTATTCCTAATCCTGATACATCTTCTTCTTTATTACTATTTATTATATAAATTAAATCTTTTGGTTCTATATTCAACTCTTTTTTAGACGTATTCTTTATACATATATGAACCTTATTATTCTTACAATTTACATCTATATATACTCTACTATTTTCTAGAGAATGCTTTATAGCATTTTCAAATAATATATCAAAAACTCTCCATAACTTTTCACCACTGCAAGAAATATATATGCTTTCTCTAGGAAAATTTTTTCTAAATGTTAGTGAACTATTAATTATTTTATCTTCAAATTCAATTATAGCTTGTTTTAAAAATTCAATTAGTTCTATTTCATTAACTTCTACCACCATATCTCCAGTTGCTGTTTTTGAAGCCTCAAATAATTCTTCTATTAACTTATTTAGATTATTTGACTTATTCTTTAATAAGTCTACTATCTCATTATTATCTACATCATTTTTTAACTTATTAATATTATCTAATATATCATCTATTGGCTTGTTCAATTTTTTTGTTAGATTATCTAAAAGGTCTATATTTACTTTTTCATTTTTTTTAATATTACTTGCTGATTTTTTTAGATTCTTGCTTATTTTATTTATTTTTAATATCAAATCTAAATAACCATTTTTAAAATATCCACCTAATTTTTTGATATCAAAAACTTTTTTATTATTAATATCCCTAGAAATATTTTCTTTATCAAATTTATTTAACCAATCTTCTATTTCTCTCCAAATTATAACTATTTTGAAGTTATTACTAATTAGCTTACTTAACATTAATGTATTTAATAGTATTAATAATAAAATTATTAATACTAAAGTTTTATAATTAGGCACTATATAAACAATAAAAATTATACAAATACTTATTATTAAAATAGCTAAATACTTGAGTATTCTTTTATTTTTCAATATAAATTCTCTACTTCTCAAATTTATATCCAACTCCCCATATAACCTTTAAATATCTTGGCTTTTTAGGATCTATTTCTATCTTTTCTCTTATTCTTCTAATATGTACCATTACTGTATCTGTACTGAAGCATGGCTCTTCCCAAACTCTTTCATATATTTCTGCTGAAGAAAAAACTCTGCCTGGATTGCTTAAAAGAAGGTCTAATATTTTATATTCGGTTTTAGTTATCTTTATTTCTTTGCCATCTACCTCAAGATATTTTCTAATCTTATCTAACTTTACTATTCCATAAGTTAAAATATCATTACTTTCTTCTTTTACATAATTACCTAAATCAACATATCTTCTAAGTTGAGACTTAACTCTTGCAATAAGTTCTAATGGGTTAAAAGGCTTTGTTATATAATCATCTGCTCCTATATTTAACCCTAATATTTTATCAGTATCTTGTGATTTCGCAGATAAAATTATTATAGGTATATTTTTATCTTCTCTTATATTCATAGTTGCTCTCATTCCATCCATTTTAGGCATCATTAAATCCATAATTACAAGATGAATCTCTTTATTATTAATTATATTGAGTGCTTCTAATCCATCATAAGCTTTAATAACATTTATATCTTCATTTTTTAAATATATTTCTATTGCATCAGTTATTTCTTTTTCATCATCTACAACTAAAATATTATATTTTCCCATAAAGTCTTTCCTTTCTTATATACAAAATAGTTTTATATCATTAAATGTAAAGATTGCACAAATTTAAGTTTATCTAATTTTATCCATAGGTAAATTATAACATTTACTATCACCTTTTATAATAATAGATAAATATAAAATTATCCTATCTTATTTCTAAGAGCCAGTTTTCTGTTTATTACCCACGCCCACTTAAGTGTTTATATTTACACATAGCCTCAACTTACCTTTAGGGCCACGTTGTTTTCCATTCTAAGCGCACAAAAAGAAAAACGTAACTGATAATAACTAGTACGCTTTTCAGTTAATATAATTCTTATATTTTTTGACTTCCTAGTTTTTTGTATAAAAAAACATAGATGATTATAAATTACTTTAGCTTATTACAAACAAAAAATGTAATATACTAAAGCGTTAAAAGTCTTGCTAGCAAAACAAAATACACATGCTAAAAATAGATTAATAGTATAGATATATCATATAGAACCATTGCTAATTGCATTACTTACTATACTTATCCATAATCTCTAGGAATTCCTTATTGTCTTTTAAAAATTCTAGATCATTATCCTTATCATTTTTAATCGCATTTAAAAACGTTGAAATGAAAACCTCATTACTTTCACCTTTAGATTCTTTAGGTTTAATATGTTTATATAATCTAGATTTTGATATATCCCATGGATTTTTCATTTCAGTTATCATTTTCCTTAAAGTAGAAATTAAATTAACTTCATCTTTTTGAACTGAATATAACTGAAAATATGCAGAATAAGAATTGTAAGCCCAAAGATCGTATAAACTTGTTGTCTTTTCTATAATCTCAGCAAAATATTTAGCATCCTCATTATGATTTTCTTTCAATGCAATTTCCATCATAGATATTAATATCATAAAGATGTCAGTTGTCTTGGAAATTAATTTTTGTTCAAAAAGTTCAGCTGCTTTTCCATACTCCCCTGATTTAATATAAAGATTACCTTGAAGCTGATTTTTATCATAAGTAATATTAGGAAGTTTATCAATACAAGCTTGAGCCTTATCATACTCTTCCCTTCCTAAGTATTTGTTAATTAACATAGAAGTTGCTTGATTAGCTACCTCTATATCATTACTATTTGAAGTTTTTACATATAAATTTTCAATCTCATTCTCATAGGCCTCTATACTTTCAATTGCAAACATAAATAAACTCCCCTCAAGGACAGTTGCTATATTTAAAATTAATTTATCATTATTTGGATACTCATGAATCTTATCCATCGCTTTCTCAAAACCTATATCAAATCCACTACTTCTGATTATCTCAACTAATTCATTTATAAAACGTCCTATTTCAATATCAGTTACGTCTTCTTTAAAGGAAAGCAAAGTATTTAAATCTACTCTTAAAAGCCTTGCTAAAGCTGGCAATATAGTAATATCAGGATAGCTAATCCCCTTCTCCCACTTATTAACTGCAGGCGTTGATACCCCAAGCGCTTCAGCAACTTGCTCCTGCGTCAACCCTTGATCTATTCTTCTCTCTTTTATAATTTCATTTATCTTCATATTAGCCTGTGCTCCTTTATAAATAGTAAATCAAAAGCTTTTGTTACTATTATTTTATCAAGTAAGACATATTACTACAATTGAGTCATTGTTAATTTATTAGTAATTAAATTAACTGTTAGTTAATTTGTTAGTGATATTTCTTAATTATAAATTACTAATCTCATCATTAAGCTTTTAGCTAATATCTTACGCCAAGTTGTTATACATGCTTGACACAATTAAAATAAGGATGGATATTTATCCATCCTTTACTTCTCGTTATTCAATTCATTTATAAATATTTATTATTTCTTTTTATAATAATATTGAACTTAGAAGTCTAATTACAAATTCTAGTTTAAACTATTATTTTTCATCCTTACTTCCACTTGTAATATAGTAGTATGGCAATGCTAAAAACAATGCACCTCCTATAAAGTTTCCTAGTGATACTAAAATAATGTTATATGTATACCCACCTAAAGTTATTGTTGATGGATCAATTAAATATCCCATAGCTAAAAATCCCATATTAGCTACACTATGTTCAAATCCTGCTGTTATAAATGTAAATAAACACCAGAATATCATTAATATTTTAGCTGTTTCTTCTTTTAACTTATAGCACATCCAAACAGCTAAACAAACTAGTATGTTACATAAAATACCTTTTAATATAAGTTGTCCTGCTGGAGTATTTATTTTACCATAAGCATTGTTTACAATAAACTCTCCAATGTATTCGCTTTTTCCACTAGTTAAACCAGCTTGTACAAATAATATTGCACCAAGAATCCCACCTAAGATATTTCCAATCCAACTTGCAAACCAAATTTTTATAGCATCAACCCAAGTTACTGTTTTTTCTAATGCACCCATAGTCATTATCATAGCATTACTTGTAAATAAATCTCCACCTGCCATTAATACTAAACTTAGTGCTACACCAAAAGATGCTCCCATTAGAATTTTATAAGTTTCTATACCATTATGGTGCATAATTCCACCAATAGTATAAATAAGCATAATTCCTAAGCTAACAAATAAACTCCCAAGCATTGAACTTACTAAGTATCTCCCCTTGCTTCTTCTTAGTAACGTGCTTTTAACCTCTGCTGAATGGGCTAAATTATGAATTTCTTTACTGTACATGATACACCCCACAATATTGTTATTTTTTTAACAAGTACTAACATAATACATTGCATTTTTTACTAGCATATTGTACAATGAAAAACAAAGTTTTGCAACGAAAACTTTGTTTTTCATTATTTATATTTAATTTTATTTTATGTTATTTATGTAATATTCTCTTATTTCTTTGTATTCTAATAATGCTTTCTTACTACTAGTAACATTTATATTGTGTTCTTTTATTGAAGCTTTCCATGAATTGCATTCTCCAAAAATGTCCTTTTTTATATGGTTTCCAGGTAGCATAAGTACTGGAGCTAATGTTATGTTTTTTATATTATCTTTTAATAATTCGGTAATAACATCTTCTCTTCTTATTTCACCTTCTAAGGTTCCTATATATACATTTTTATATCCATGTTCTATAAAAACGTCTTTTAATATGTTATATGCATCTGTATTTATTGTTTTAGAGCCATGTCCTACTAATACTATATTATCTGTTTTCATTAAATTATCTTCCATTGTATTGACTATTAAATTACATGATTCTTTTAAATTTCCATCTTTATTGCTCATAAGAACATTTCCTAAGGTAATCTTAGAAAAAGAGTAATCATATTCTTTAATTGTTTTTTCTATATTGGAATATTCACTGCCTTCAATCACGTGTAAAGGTTGAATATATACTTCTTTATATCTATCATTACTTAAGTTAAATAGTACTTCTTCTAACCTTGGAACTATCTTACCATATTTATTAAATAATATATTTGATAATACGCTTGAAGTAAAAGCCTTACAAACATGATATTTCCCATTTACACTTTCTCTTATTTCTTCTTCAAATGCTTCCAACACTTCTAATCCTTCTAAGTTAGCTGTTCCAAAGGAAACAACAATAATTGCTTTTGACATATGCACCTCTCTATTCTATGTTAAATTCTCTAAAAACATCTAAAAATTTATTTATATGCTCTTCTGTGTGAGCAACACTTAAAAATAAAGCTTCATATTGTGATGGTGGTATATTAATTCCATTTAATATCATATGTTTAAAATACTTTTTAAACATAGATTCATTGCATGTTTTCACATCATCATATTTTTTAACTTCTTTTAAATCTGTGAAGAATATAGTAAGCATTCCACCATATCTATTAATTGTCATTGGTATACCTTTTTCTTTTGCAATTTCTAATAAACCTTCTTCTAAAATTGATCCTAGATGATTTATTTTTTCATAATATTCTTCTTTATGTTTTTTCAACTTATTTAAAGTTGCAATTCCAGCTGCCATGACAATAGGATTTCCTGACATAGTTCCAGCTTGATAAACTTCACCAACTGGGGATAAGCATTCCATTATTTCTTTTTTGCCTCCATATGCTCCACAAGGAAGTCCCCCTCCCATTATTTTAGCATATGTTACTAAATCAGGTTTTGCAGCAAATAACTTTTGAGCCCCCTCAAAAGATACTCTAAATCCACTCATAACTTCATCAAATATCAATAGTGCTCCATATTTATCACAAAGCTCTCTTAAAAGATTCATAAAATCTTCTTCTGCTTTTATTACTCCCATATTTCCTGCTACTGGTTCTATAATAACTCCTGCAATATCATCTCCATATTTATCAAATAAAGATTTTATACTTTCTTTATCATTATATACTGCTATGAGCGTATTTTTTATACTATCATTAGGTACTCCTAGTGACCCTGGAATTCCATTTGTTAATACTCCTGATCCAGCTTCAATTAAAAATCCATCAAAATGTCCATGATAACACCCAGCAAACTTTATTATCTTATTCTTTTTAGTATATCCTCTTGCTAATTTTACTGCACTCATAGTAGCTTCAGTACCTGAATTAACCATTCTTATCATATCAATGTTTTCTAAGTTTTTGCATAAGAATTTAGCCATTATTAGCTCTAATTCAGTTGGAGCTCCAAATGCTATTTCACTTTCTGAAGTTTCTTTTATAGCTTTTACAACATCTTTATCAGAATGACCTAATATCATAGGTCCCCATGCTAAAACAAAATCTATATATTCCTTGCCTTCTTCATCTACTATTATTGCACCTTTTCCACTTTTTATAATTGGAGGCTCCATTCCAGTATTTCTATATGATCTAACTGGAGAATTAACTCCGCCTGGCATATACTTTTTGGACTCATGAAAAATAACTTGATTTCTCATAAAACTAATCCTCCTTTAACCATTTTGCAGCTTCTAATGCATAATAAGTTATTATCATATCTGAACCTGCTCTTTTCATTGAAAGAAGCATTTCTAAAACTACTCCTTTTTCATTGATAAGTCCTGCTTCAGCTGCAGATTTTACCATTGCAAATTCTCCACTAACATTATAAGCACAAATTGGTACATTTATTTTATCCTTTGCTCTTCTTATTATATCTAAGTATGACATAGCTGGCTTAACTATAATTATATCTGCACCTTCGTTTATGTCCCACTCTATTTCTCTTATTGCTTCATCTGAATTCGCAGGGTCCATTTGATAAGTTTTTCTATCCCCAAATTGCGGTGCAGAATGAGCTGCTTCTCTAAATGGACCATAGAAAAATGATGAATACTTAGCAGCATAACTCATTATTGCTACATTTTCATATCCATTTTCATCTAACACATTTCTCATAAAAGCAATTCTTCCATCCATCATATCTGATGGTGCAACCATATGAGCTCCAGCCTTTGCATGTGATAAAGCTATCTTACCTAATATCTCTAATGTTTTATCATTATCTACTTCACTTCCATTTAATATTCCACAATGTCCATGACTAGTATATTGACACATACATACATCTGTAATTACATATATTTTTTTTGAAAGTTCTCTTACTTTTCTTACAGCTTGTTGTACTATTCCATTGTCATTAAAACTTTCTGATCCACATTCATCTTTTTCATTTGGCAATCCAAATATAATTACACCTTTTATGTTAAGCCTTTCAACTTCACCTATTATTTCAGGCAGTCTATCTATTGACCAATGATAGTTACCCTTCATTGATGAAATTTCTTCTTTTTTATTTTCTCCTTCAACAACAAAAATAGGGAAAATTAAATCATTTGTACTTAATGTATTTTCTCTTACTAAATCCCTTATTGCTGCATTTGCTCTTAATCTTCTTCCCCTGTTGATCATTTTATTCACCTTTACTTTCTCTATATTTACTATATATTTCTATTATTTCATCTATAAATCCATCTTCAGAATGTTTTTTACACATATGTCCTTCTATGGTGTTTGATTTTAAAGCCTTATACGTTTGAGGTCCTATTGCAATATTAAACTTACTTTTAATTTCTTCTATACTAAACATATTTATCATATTATTTACTGTACTAGGACTAGTGTATAATATAAAATCAACTTCTTCAAATACTCTTTTATTTCTTATATCACCACAAACTGTATCATATGTATGTACTCTATCAACATATAAACCTAGTTTTTCAACTTCTTCTTTTAAATATTCTCTACTGCTAGAAGAACAAGGTATTAATACATTTTCCCATTTAACTAAATGTGGCTCTAAAGCCTTAAATAAGCCTTCTCCAACAAATTCCCTTCCCATTATAAATGCTTGAATTCCTCTTGCTTCCAAAGCTTTTCTAGTTGCTTTACCGACTACCGAGAATTTAGCCTTAAGACTTCTTATATCTATTTTATTTTCTATAATATAGTCAAAAAACATATTAACACCATTTACTGAAGTTAATATTATATGATCATAATTACTTAATTTATCTTTAATAGAATTTAGGTTTTCTTTAGTTTCTTGTATTTTTATAGAATTTATCTCTGTTACTTCTGCTCCTAAATTTCTAAGCTTTTTCTTTAAGTTCGATGCTTGCTCTCGTGATCTTGTTACACATATATTTAGTCCAAAAAGAGGCTTCTTTTCATACCAATTTAGCTTATTATTTAGTTCCACAACATCTCCCATAACAATTATACAAGGAGACTTTAATTTAGCTTTTATTACTTTTTCTTCAATATCCATTAAAGTTCCAACTACCTTCTTTTGTTTTGAAGATGTTCCCCTCATTATTACAGCTACTTTAGTATTTACATCTTTACCATTATTTATTAGCTTTTCGATTATGCTACCTAAATTATTCAAGCCCATCATAAAAACTAATGTGCCTTTTTCTTTTGCTATTGCTTCCCAATTTATATTTAATGTACCTGCAGTCATCCCTGTAATTATATGAAAGCTTTGTGCCATTTCTCTTTGTGTTATAGGAATACCTGCATAATTCAATACTGATATTGGTGAAGTCACTCCTGGAACCACTTCAAATTCTATACCTTCTTCAACTAAAGAAAGTACTTCTTCTCCACCTCTTCCAAAAACATAAGGATCTCCCCCTTTTATTCTTCCTACAGTATGACCTTCTTTAGCAAGTTTTACTAATGTTTCATTTATTTCATCTTGTGTTTTATAATGACACCCAGGTTCTTTACCACAATAATAAATTTCACAATCTTCTTTTAAATAGTTAAGTATATTATTTGAAACTAATCTATCATATAAAACAGCAGTACAATCTTTCAAAACCTCTACGGCCTTTAATGTTAATAATTCTTCATCTCCTGGTCCAGTACCAATTATATAAACCTTACTCATTTTCACTATCCTTCCAAAATCTTTTGTGCTAATTTAAATCCAAGCTCTATATTTTCACTCTTCTTGCCTAGGATATCCTTTTTAATTATTTTTCCACCTACATCAAAAGTACCTATCATATATAAATCATCATTTTTTATCTCAGAGTAAACACCTATTACACTATGGCATCCTCCATTTAACTTTTTCATAAAACTTCTTTCAGCTTCTACCGCTATTCTAACTTCCTTATTATCTAACTTCTTTAAATAATTGTTGTATTCACCATTTTTTAATGCTTCTATACCTAAAGCACCTTGCCCTATTGCAGGTAAAAATTCTTTAGGATCAAAACAATCTGTTATTATATCTTCCAATCCCAATCTTTTTATTCCTGCTGCTGCTAAAATTATCCCATCCATATTTTCTTTTTTCATCTTATCTAATCTTGTTTGGACATTCCCTCTTATTGGGACAACATTTAAATCACGTCTTAATTCTTTTAACATTGCAGCTCTTCTTATGCTACTTGTTCCAATAATAGCACCTTCTTTTAAATCCTGAAAATGAATACCATTGCTTGATACAAATACATCTCTAATATCATCTCTTTCAGGTATAGCCACTAACTCAAAATCTTCTGATAATTCAAAAGGCACATCTTTCATACTATGTACTGCTGCATGTGCTTCTTTATTTAAAAGTGCATATTCTATTTCTTTAACAAATAATCCTTTTCCACCTATTTTATCTAATGTTACATCTAGCCTTCTATCACCTTCTGTAACTACTAATAATTTTTTAGCATTTATATTATTTTTTTCTTTAATAAGTTCAATTACTTTATCAGCTTGCACTTGTGCTAACTTACTTTTTCTAGTTGCAATGATTAATTCCATAAAATATCTCCTATAAATTTTTATATATTTTATTTGATACTTCTTTTCCAAAAAACATATCTATTACTAATTTATCTTTTCCCTTTTCATATATGTATTTAAAATCCTCACTACATACAAACTTTATTATATCACCCTTGTTTTCTTTTAAAGATTTTGCCTGCTTCCTAATAAAAGATGAATAACCAATAAAATCATCATAATTTTTTAATAGCTCCGCTACTTTATCTGCTATCATAAGTGATCCATTAGGATTTCCATGCTTCGTATTTACTGAAAAACTTATATTGTTTAGATTTCTTTGTACTGGTGCTACTGCCATTCCCTTTAGATGTTCAGAAGCAAATATGTATATTTTATACTCATCTTCACAATCTTTTTTTATTTCTAAATTTTTATTATAGTCATCTGTTGCTATTATTATTAAATGCTTATCTTTAATAAAATCCTTATAATATTCTCCCTTAATTAAGTTAATATCTTTTAACTTTGAAAATTCCTCAACAAAATCTAAAGATAAAACATCAACATTACAGCCTTTATATATAAAATTTTTGCCTTTTATATAACCAACCTTTCCTCCGCCAACTATCCCAATTCTTAATTTTTTAGACATTACAGAAAGATAAGTGTACTCTAAACATTCTTCAGGAATATCTTTTCTAGTATCTTTATACATTCTTCTCCTTGCCCCTTTAGTTGTTCTTCCTTTAAAACTTCTATTGCCCTATTAACATAATAATCTGATGTGCTCTTTATAAGTTTTTGAGCAATTTCTATATCTTTTTTATCATTACATTTATTCTTTAATGTAGTTTGCCTCTCTTTTATAACTTTAGAACTATTTTTTTTCATATCTTGTATAACAGGCGCTATATTTCTTATATCCTTCCAATTAAAGTATTCTTCTATATATGAATTTATAATATCTTTAAACTTTAGCATTCTTTCTTTTCTGAGCTTTTTGTTATCATCATCAATTGAACTTATATCATCAATATCATAAAGATTTACCCTTGTATATTCCTTAACTTTTTCATCAACATCTCTTGGCAATGCTAAATCAAATATTATAATTTTATTTCCATTTTCTTTTATATGTTTTTTTTCTATGATTAAGTGTGGAGCAGACGTACAAGAAACTACACAGTCCATATCATTTATTATGTTTCTTCCATCTTCGTAATTCATTATATTAACTCTTTTATCTTCAATATCTTTGACACTTTCAACCTTTCTAACTACAATATTTAATTCCTTTATATCATTAGAAAGAGCATATTTAACAACTAGTTTTCCTACTTCTCCATATCCTATAACCATAATCCTCTTGGAATCATTTTTTATTGCTTCACTAATTGCAATTGATGCTGAAGAAACTGGAATTTCATATAATTTTCCTTCTGTTCTAAACTTCTTCCCACAAGTTATTGCTTCTTGAAATAACCTTTGTAATTCATGCTTAACTGATCCTAATTCATCTGCTAAATGATATGCATCTTTGATTTGTCCAAGTATTTGATCTTCTCCTAATATTTTTGAATGAAATCCACAAACAACTTCCATCAAGTGTCTTACAGTTTCTTTTTCATTTAAATAAAAACAGTATTCTCTTAAATTAATATCCCAATTTAGTACTTCAAAAATCTTTTTTAATCCTTCTTCGCCTTTTAAAGAACCATTAAAATAAATTTCTGTTCTATTACAAGTACTAAGAATAACAACTTCATCAAAATATTTTAGTAGCTCTTTTGAATATACTTCTCTTTTTTTTTGAGATAAAGCTAATTTTTCTCTTATTTCTACTTCAGTATTTTTTTTAATCCCTAAAAGCTGAATCATAATTTTGCTCCTAAACCATCGTATTACTTCATTTATTTTTATAATAACCCTATTATACTCTTATTACAATTTTTTTGCACATTCCATATACTTAATATTTAAATTGAATTTAAGACCGCTATAACATAGCGGTCTTAAATTTTTCATTATATCAATTTTACATATTTAGCTAATACTTTGTCTAATAGATTATATTAATTTCATTTATAAGTATTTACCTATATTAATATTTTATTCCACTCCAATAGATATTGTCTTTTAGTATAGCTTTGTCTGAAAGTTCTACTCCTTCAAGAGCCCATTTCTTGAATTCCATAAATCCTGTTCTATCAACAATATATCCAATATGCTCTTTTCCACCTGGAGCATCTTTCGCAATATATTGTTCAACATATTTATAAGTATTTAATATTATTTTTATAATACTTTCTTCATCTACCCATACTATAAAATCTTCAGCTAATCTTGGATTCTTCTTTCCTGTTCTTCCCATTATAGCTAATCTATAATATTTTTCTTTGCTTCTTGTCCATGCTCCTGTTGGACAATTTATAACACACTCTCCACAACCTATACACTTACTATGATCTCTTACTGGTCTATAGTTTTCAGGGTGTAATGCAGCTGTTGATTTTTTCTTACAGGCTCTAACACATGCACCACATGATATACACTTATCTCTATCAAATTGTGGTTCTGTCATTCCTATTATTCCAAAATCATGCATTCTTGCTTTGATACAATCATTTGGACAACCTGTTAATGCTATTTTAAAATGTAAATCATTAGGGAATATAGCTTTTTCTATCTTTTTAGCAAAGTTTGTAGTATTGTAATTTGCATATGGACAGACTTTATTACCTATACATGCTGATACGTTTCTTGTTCCCGCTGCCGTATATCCCTTGCCTGGGATTTCTTGATTTATTTCTAATCCTTCTATTATAGGTTGAAGGAGAATGTTAACTTCCTCTATGTCGTTCATATCTATACCTGGAATTTCAAACCCTTGTCTTGTAGTTAAATGAACAGTTCCATCACCATATTTATCTGCAATTTCTTGAATTAATCCTAAATATTCAGCTTTTAAGAATCCACCTGGAACTCTTATTCTTGAAGCTGTTATTCCTCTTCTTTTTGTAACTCTAAAGGCATTTTTTTTCAGCTTTTTAGTATTGATATCCATAGTGTCTCCTCCTAATCTATTAACTCTTTTCCTTTTGAATAATTAAATACAGGTCCATCTAAGCAAATATATGTATCGTCTATTCTACAGTGTCCGCATTTTCCGATTCCACAACACATCTTTCTTTCTTGAGAAATCCATATATTTTCTTCCTTAATGCCAAGCTTTAAAAACTCTAATACAGTAAATTTCATCATCATAGGTGGCCCAACAACTACTACTTGTACATTTTCCTTATCTTTTATATCAAGCTCTGGAACATATTTTGTTACAAGTCCAACTTTTCCTTCGTAACCTTCTTTTGCTCCATCTACTGTTATTATAAGATTCATATTCTTTTCCCAAGCCTTTATATCTTCCTTAAACAAAATATCTTCTGGGGATTTAAATCCTGAAATAAGAGTAAATCCTTTTGCATCATTTTTATTTTCTGAGAAGTAATCTACAATTCCCTTAACTGGTGATAATCCTGTTCCTCCAGCAACAACAATTACTTCTTTACCTTTATAGTTGTTAATATCAAATCCATTCCCGTATGGACCTCTTAAAAACAGCTTGTCTCCAACATAATTATTGAATATTTCATCTGTTACCTTACCTACTCTTCTTATAGTTAAATCAACATAATTTTCACCTATTCCACTTACTGATATAGGAGCTTCCCCATACTTTGGAAGTGATACTTCAAAGAATTGTCCTGGTTTTACATCTCCCTTAAAAGCCATTCTAAAAGTATATTCTATTTCTGTATGCTTAATAACTTCTAATATTTCTGATATAAATGGTATATATTCGTTTGTACTCATATTACTTCACCTCTTCCATAGCCTTTTCTAATTTATTAACACAATTTGAGAATGAAATATATTCTGGACATGCATCATCACATCTTCCACAACCTACACACATATGATATCCCCATCTCTTTTTGTAATCATAAACCTTATGAAGAACTTTAAATCTCATTCTTTGTCCTTTTTCTTTTCTAAAACTATGTCCTCCAGCCATATCTGTATAGCCATCAACTTGGCATGAAGCCCAAACTCTTCTTCTTTCTCCTGCTTTTCCATTATCTTTGTAGAATATATCTTGCATTGTGAAGCATGTACAAGTTGGACAGACAAAATTACATCTACCACAAGCTATACATCTTTCTGAATACTCATCCCATGCCTTTGAATTCATAACTTTTAACTCTAAATTATTTGGTATGTTAACTTTAATATCATTACTTTCAACAAAATCTGGAGTTACATTTATTGATTCATTATTTAATCCAGTAAATATACCTTCTAACTCTTCATCTTTTATATCTAAATATACTTCTTCCCCAGATTGTTTAACATATGCATTATACTCATCAGTTTTATTTGTTTCCATACTCACACAGAAGCAGTTTTCAAAGCTTTTTTCACAACCTATTAAAACAAACTTAGCTTTTTCTCTTAGTTTCTTATAATATGGATCCTCAAATTTATTTCTTAAGTAAATATCATCTATTCTTTTTAATGAATGCATATCACAACTTCTTAGAAAAATTAATATAGATTTTTCATCAACATTTGGTTCTTTTATTTCATCTTCTGTAAAGAAAAATACTGTTTGTGTTATTGGAAGTAAAACTTCCTTATATGAAAATTGTGATTTCTTATCAAATTCTATTTCTTCAATCTTTGATATTTCACCATATCTAACAATATCAGTATCTGAAAAAGTTCCCTTTCCTTCAAAAACCTTTGGTGCATATATCTTATATTTTTTTGATAGTTCTTTTAATCCCTTATTAAACTCTTCTACTTTAAGCTTATATCCCATCTTAAACACCTCTTAGTTTACTTTTTTCTTTCTAGATATTATGTAATAAGGTATTGCCATAAATACAATTCCTCCAACCATATTACCTAATGTTACCATTATAATATTATAGGCATATCCACCTATATTTACAGCAGCACCAGCTGGTGAAAGTAATCCTATTGTTAATAGAGTCCATATTTGCAACACTATGCTCAAACCCTGCTGTTATAAAAACAAATAAACACCAGAATATCATTATCAGCTTCGATGTTTCTTCTTTACATTTAAAGCTACACCATACAGCCAAACAAACTAACATATTACATAATATTCCTCTAAAAAATAAATCACTTGCTGGTAAAGACATTTTAGTAGCACTAGTCTTTGCTATGAACTCTCCAACTGGACCATTAGCTAATCCAGCCATAAAAAACAACGTTCCTGCAAGTATTGAACCTGTTAAGTTTCCAATAAAACTTACTATCCAAACTTTAATAGTATCTAGCCAAGAAACCGTCTTATTTAATGATCCAACAGCCATCACAAAATTATTTCCTGTAAATAATTCAGACCCTGCAAAAATTACTAGACTTAAGGCAACTCCAAATGATAATCCCATAACAATTTTTGTTGCAGGTGAATTAGCCGAACTAAGTAACCCTCCGATTGTAAAAATTAACATAATACCTAATCCAACGTAGATACCTGCTAGCATTGAACTAATAAAATACCCTAGCTTATTAGTTTTTAAAAGTTCAACCTTTGCTTTAGCAGCAGATGCAACTTTATTAAACTCTTCATTGAACATCTTTTTCTCCCCTCGTAATTGTTATTATTATCACAATCTTTATGCTTAAATTATAAATGCTAATAAAAATAAAAACTGTGACTTTCATCACAGTTTTTATTTTTATTTTATTATGATATTCCCTTGAAAAATTTAGCTAATTTATCTTTATCTTTTATTTTTATTTTTTTCTTTTCATATATTATCAAATCATTTTCTTGAAGTATCTTTAAAGCTCTAGATATAGTTTCTCGTGGTGCTCCAAACATATCTGCTAAATAAGTTATACTTATGTTCATATCTATCACTGTTCCATCTTCAACTTCTATTCCGTAATCCTTAGATAACTTCCATAACTTTGCTGCTACTCTTTTTTCAACCTTTATAGGAGTGGAATTCTTTAACTGCCTATATAATCTTCTTACTTTTATACTTAATGATGAGATTACTATTTTAGTCAATTCAAAATCATTCATCATAATTTCTTGAAACTTCATTCTATCAAAAGATAGAACTTCTGCTTTTTCAAATACTTCACAGTTTATAGAGGCTGGCAAATCATCTAAAACTACTGCATTAAGTATAGATTCATTACCTAATATAAATATTATCTTTTTTTGAGCCGATTCATTTAATTTATAAAGTGCAACCTTTCCGCTATATACTATATAAACTTTATTAATTTCATCCTTGTCTCTAAATATATGGCTACCTTTTAAATAGCACTTACTTTCTCCTAATTCAGCTAGTGCATTTATTGTAGCTTGATCCAAATTATTAAATAACTCCATTTTTCCTAATTGACATTTTACTAACTCTTTCATATATACGCACCATTCCTATAATTAAAGTACTTATATTTAAACTATATATTAAATTTTATAAAAGTGCAAAAATAAAGGAGGAATCATCCCCCTTTATTTTTACCATACTTTTTAATAATTATTATAACTTGTTATTCTTTTATTGATTTATTGACTATAACTACAAACCATATCATTGCAATTCCAATCATAGCATGTCCAAGTCCAGCTATATGACTTAATCCAGCAAAGTCAGTTCCTAACACTTGCATTATCCCTCTAGCTGTGAAAGTTCCTAAGACATATATTAATGATACATTATAAAGTACCAACCATTTGCTAAAATGTTTTATCTTCGATAATCCAAAATTTTTCTCTAAAAGTAAAACTAAAATAAAGAAAATAAATCCTAATGTTATTGAATGAGTATGTACAACTGATAATACAGTTTTTCCTTCAAATCCATTAAATTTTGTAAATTCTCTATAAAATACTCCCATTACTAACCCTAAAACTAAATAAAATGTTGCAAAATTAAAATACTTTTTCATATTATAC
>OGST01000046.1_pt1 | contig 118623 bp, 106 predicted proteins | sample 1574021 | NCBI WGS metagenome assembly OGST01 (sample SAMN03295847, study PRJEB24534) | human gut metagenome | isolation source: fecal sample 7 from infant 6 | host: Homo sapiens | place: USA: Pittsburgh, PA | collected 2014-07 | reverse complement strand
AGATAATATATACTATTAATATTTTTTTATTTAAAATCATTATAAATTATTCTCGTTATAATTTAATAATTAAGTATTATAATTATTGAATTTAATTATTCTATATAAAATATGGAAAATCATAGCGAAAATATAGTCTGCATATGTTGTAATATAAAACTTATATAAAATTTTTAAATTAAATGTTGTTAATGATTACCAAACAGATAATATGTCAATAATCAAAATGTAATAAACTAAAATACACTAGATCATTATTTCTTAAATAACAATCTAGTTAGTAATATATATGCCCTATAAATCTATTTCAAAACAATTATTGAATTATATTCAATAATATAATTATAATTCTATAATCTCAGATCAACCTATAGATTAAATTTTAGGCGGTGATTTTTTGATACTAAAAGATAGTACATTTGATAAACTAAGTTTATACCAGAGTAAATCTTTAAAGAAAACTATATACAGTAGAGAAAATATTAAAGAATATTCATGTTGTCCTCATTGTAAAAATGTTGAATTTATCAAGTTTGGAAAATATGATGGTATTCAAAGATATAGATGTAAATCATGCAAAAAAACATTTTCAGACACTACAAATTCATTATGGAAATACTTAAAGCATCCTCCTGAAAAATGGTTTAAATTTATTGAACTATTGGGAGAAAAGAAAACACTTGAATATTGTGCTAAAACTCTTAAAATTTCTATAGTTACTGCTTTTAATTGGAGACATAAGGCTCTTCATGGCATAGAAAAAATATACAAACCAACAGAATTTAAGGATCTTATTTTTATGGAAATTTACTATAGCAGGCGAAATTATAAAGGAAGTAGAAATAAACATTTTGAATTTAAATGTGATTTTTATAAGACTTACAATATTGCGCGCAGAGATGTATATACTGTAATTTCATATGATGTTAATGATTGTTTAATTGTTGAAAATGTTGGTTTAGATAGATTATGGGAAAAAAATTTTGAAGATAGTATATATGATTTATGTAACCCCAATTCATACATTCATATAGATCCAACCTTTACAAAACCACTTCATTTTCATGTAGTTAATCATAATAAAAAACTTCCCTATAAAATACGAAAAAAAGTTAATTTTAATCCAAAATCATATTATGCCATGGATAACATTAAATGCACAGGTAAATCACATAATATATCTGTAAAGCTAAATAACTGGATTGGAGATTTCAGAGGTGTAGCTACAAAATACCTTAATCATTACTGCAATCTATTTTCTTTACTATTTGTTGATAAAACTTTTAATTATATGGATATTTTTTTTGAATTGCTATCTGTATCCCCTTATTCATCTATGAAAGATATAAAACACATCCATCTAGAGAATTATTTAATTTAATATATTCATGATTTTTCTATCTATAGAGAATTTAATACTAATAAAAATTAAACTAACAATAATAGACTATAACAACATTTATTTTAAAAATTTGATAGGATTTTTACAATATACGCAACACACTCTTTTTACAAAAGTATATACATATTTTAATATATTTTTTATGTATTAATTTTATTATCTAGTAATACTTATTTTGTATGCTTAACTGACCTTAATTTCCTTAATAAAAAGCCATGAATTTCTTCATAGCTTTTAGTTAAAATTATTCATATATTGTATAAATATCATCTAAATTCTTTCTTACTTTTTTGCGCACATCTTTACTATCTGGATATCCCATAGCAATTACTAGCCTAACTCTTTTACCACTTTGAATATTTAATAACTTTTTTAATGATTTCTCATTAAACCACCCTAAAATACATGTACCAAGTTCTAATTCTTCTGCCATAAGACATATATGTTCACATGCAATTGCCACATCAGTTGCTCTAAAATCCTGCTTTTTTATTAGCTCTCCTGCTCTACTTGTTATATTTCCACTTTCCTCAACAGCTATAATAAATGTCTTACATTCACTTGTAAATTTATTCATTATAGAATCCTGCAAACAATCTGCCACTTTGGATAAAAGCTCCTTATTATTTACAACAATAAAATGCCATGGCTGACTATTACAAGCTGAAGGTGCCACTCTTGCAGCTTCTATACATTTTATAATCTTTTCCTTTTCAACAGGTTTATCTAAATATTTCCTGCAACTCTGACGTCTATTTACAAGGTCTAAAAAATCCTTCACTCTTTCACATCCAATCTACCCACAAATATAAATTCCTCTTAACAAATTTTAAAAATCAAAAGTCGATAATTTATCAATTTTAGTTAATAATTAATTTTTTCTCATAGTTGAAATTTATAAATTTATTATACACTAAAAAATGGCAGCAATAAACATGCTGCCATAAATTCTAAAGTGTTCTTTCTTTTTCTCTGTAATCTTCCATTAAGTCTGTATAGAAGTTTACTAGTGTAGTTCCACAATAAGGTGTTACATATAATGCAAGAAGTCCTAATGTTAGTGCACATAGTATTCCCCATCCAATAAAACTAAGGTTTAATACAAATAAATCACCTTTATATCCCTTCATTGCAAGTCTTGAAGTTCTTAAACATTCAATAATTCCTTTTTCAGGTTCGTCAATATAAATATATAATGCCTGTGAATACATTAATGATAAAATAATACCTGGTATAATAAATAAAATAAACCCAAAAAACATCATAACTCCTGATAAGAAAACAATGCAAAATCCTTTTAAATAATATTTACATCCTGAAAATAACATACCAACTGATACATCTTCATTTCTTCTTACCGCAAAATAATATAAAAGACATCCAATACCCAATAATGTAACATAAATTTGAACAACTATGTCCATTATGGCTACAATAACTTCCGACTCTACAAAATATCCAACAATACTAGGAATTAATGCAATAATAAATAATATAAGAGTAATTAAGGCTCCTGTTCCTCTCTTTCCCCTTAATTGTTGTTTTGCATCTTCTTTAAGTTCTGCTCTTCTTCTCATATTTTACCTCCATTTTTACTTTAATATAATTCTTCATTAGTTTTTTGTCTTTAATTCCTTATAAATATCACCCCATATATTTTAAATTTTAGGAATAGCTATGCAATTATAACATGTTTTTTCAAATTTATCCACTTTTACCTGGTAAAAGTAAAATTAATAAATATATGAATAACTATTTTTATGGAAATTATACTTTAAGTTAATATTTATAAAAAGCAGATAACCATACTAATCCTAATATAGTTATCTGCTTACATAATAAAAATCAATTTAAATTTTATAATATATTGCTTAACTTAAAATTTCAGAAATCCTAATAATCCTATATAATATTATTTCAATGCCAATTCATCACTATTTTTTAAGCATATATCCACAAACTCTTCAAAAAGCTTAAGTTGGTCTTCCATTCCTTCTGGATGCCACTGAACTCCTGCCATATAAAAGTCCCCTTCATATTCAACACCTTCAATTACACCATCCTCACAACATTTAGCTGTAATTCTAAGATCTGTTCCAATTTGTTTAATACATTGCTCATGAAAAGAATTGACTGGAACTTCCTGTTCATTATATGCATTTTTAAGACGTGAATCTTCTGCTAATACAACTCTATGAAGTTTCTCACTTATTCTGCAGCCAGTTCCTTTATGATATACCGCAGTTTTAAGCTGACTATCAATATTCTGTACTAGAGTTCCTCCCTGCATTACATTAATGAGCTGACACCCTCTGCATACACCAAGTATAGGTTTTTTCTTCTTCTTTGCTGCTAAAAATAAATCCCTTTCAAATCCATTACGTAAAACATCTTCTTTTGTTTCCTCTCCTAAAGGTTTTTCTCCATACCATTGTGATTCTACGTTACATCCTCCAGTAAATATAATTCCATTTACACAATCTATAAGTTTATTAAGTTCTTGATCATCATATTTCTGAAGCACTGGCAAAATCATAGGTATACCATTTGCTTTTTCGATTTTTTCTATATACTCATATCCAACTTGTGAATAGTTTCTAAATACGTCTTTTCTTATATATGATGTAATCCCTATTACCGGCTTCATTTCGCATCCCTTTCCTCTCAATTTTATTGTAAATCTATTTTTTTAACTTGGTAAATCATAATATTTTTAATTGTTTATTACACTTAACAGTAGATTATTGGCTTAAATTAAAAATTATCTATCAAATATAAAACTTCATACATAAAGCCCAAACTATATATACTATATTATGTTTTATAGTCTAATATATTTACTTTATTTTTAACTCTAAAATATATTGAAATCATCTATAATTTTTATAAATTATTGTTCAAATATTTTCTTACCTATAATTTATAAAGTAAAAAACTATAAAAATTAAGCCCTGAATTTACTCAGGACTTAAACTCAATACAATAACTTATAATCTGAAATTACTTATTTATTATAACTTCAACTTTATATCCATCTGGATCAGTTACAAAGTAATATCTTGGTGGTTCCCCTGGAAGTCCCTTAAGGTCAGTTACTTCATATCCCATTTCCATATGCTTTTCTCTTAATGATACAATATCATCAGCTCCAATTGCAACATGGCTAAATCCATTTCCTAAATCATATGGCTTTTCTGGATCATAATTATAAGTTAATTCAATTTCATATCCGTCTGGTGTATCGCTTAAATAAACTAAAGTAAATTTATGCTCAGGAAAATCCTTTCTTCTTGTTTCTACAAGACCTAATGCATTCTTATAGAATTCTAATGATTTTTCAAGGTCCATTACTCTTATACATGTATGTAACATTCTAGTTGCCATAACAATACCTCCATTCAATATCTTCAATTCTTATTATATCAAAATAATTATATAAATTATACTACAAATAATGGATAATCTTTCCGAATAAAAAGTTTAATATTAATTTTTATAACTTGAACATATATGTTGAAATATGATTTGTTCATAATCTAATCATACTTGTTATATATTTATGTTAAAATTTAAATTTTCACCTAAAACCTTAGATTTTCATAAGTAAATTATTTTTTATGTATTTTAATGTTTTTTCTTCTCCATCTTCTGCTAGCATTTTAAGAAGAAATTCTAAAAATTTACGACTTTCAGGATGAATTACATAATAGTCTTTTCTTTCTTCATAATACTCAAGTGCACTTTTATCAGTATATTTTTCTCCAAGATAGTTTTTAGATGCACTCATTCTATCAATAAACATTTCTATAACATACTTAGATGGCATCTTCATTCCTTGAAGTCCATCAGAAAGCTTATTTCCATAATCAATCCAATATTCAAAGTGATGTTTATTTCTACCTTTGTGATGAAGCCATGCTGTTGATACACCTTCTTCTAATTTTTGAATTCCATTTGGACTGACATCCCCTCGATAATATTTTATGCCAGCTACAAATTCAACAGGCTTGTACTTTGAAAGATCATGTAAAAATCCCTGTTTGTATAGACCTACCTTAAAACAAGTTTTCATCACAAGAATTTTATGATTCGTTATAGTCTTAAAATGTCCAATCATGTTTTTTATCATAATTCTGTATCTCCTGAACCTAATTATATTATTTAATGTATTGCAAAAATCACTTGCAATTTTTACTCTTTTAATTATATATCTAATTATGACCATTAGAAAGAATAAAAATATATATCCTATAATTACTTAGTTTCTTATATATAATGTTATATAATTTATACATTTAATAATTCTAACTATATATTTCATTATTAAGTTTAAAAATTATTAGTTTTTCCATTTACATATAATTTTATTAATTATATGTATTGATTTTTTTTTATTTCAGTACTATAATTGACTTAAGAAAATGTTTACAAAAGCAATTTCTGAGTAATAATCTATTTTTTGTATGATGCACATCTTACAATGTATACTTAATAACAAACAGTACTAAGCTTCATCCCCACACACACATCTTAGTACTGTTTGTTATTTATTTTTTTATATATGATATAATTTAATTTAGAGTACTATGTTAAGTAAAACACTCAGACTATTACATTATAACAAAGGAGAATTATGTTATGATACGATTTGAATGCGACTACCTAGAAGGAGCACACCCAAGAATTTTAGAAGCTTTAACTGCAACAAACTTTGAACAGACACCAGGATATGGAACCGATACATATTGTGAAAAAGCACGTTCAATAATAAAAGAAAAATGCAATTCACAAGAATCTGATGTACATTTTCTTGTAGGTGGAACTCAGACTAATACAACTGTTATTGCATCAATCTTACGTCCACATCAAGGAGTATTATGTGCATCTACAGGTCATATAAATGTACATGAAACAGGGGCAATAGAAGCTACTGGACATAAAGTTATGTCTATTCCAAGTGATGATGGAAAAATAACTACATTAGACATTCAAAATGCTTATGAATCACACTTTAATGATGATACTGCTGAACATATGGTACAGCCAGGAATGGTATATATATCTCACCCAACAGAAAATGGAACTCTTTATACAAAGAAGGAACTTGAAGCTATAAGTTATGTATGCCGTAAATCAAGTCTTCCTCTCTTCCTTGATGGCGCAAGACTTGGTTACGGTCTTACTGCTGATGGAAATGATGTAACTCTTGAAGATATTGCAAAATTATGTGATGTATTTTATATTGGAGGTACAAAAGTAGGTGCATTATTTGGTGAAGCTGTAGTAATAACTAATTCATCATTAAAGAAAGACTTCAGATATTTTATAAAACAAAATGGTGGGATGCTAGCCAAAGGACGCCTTCTTGGAATTCAATTTACTACTCTTTTAGAAAATAATTTATATTTTGAAATAGCATCACATGCAAATAATTTGGCATTAAAAATAAGAGATGCATTTGAATCTAAAGGCTGCTCTTTCCGTTATGATTCAATAACAAATCAACAATTTCCAATTATTCCAAATGAATATTTAGAAAAATTAAAAGATAAGTATTCTTTTTCTTTTTGGGAAAAAACTGATGAAAACCATACTGCTGTACGTTTTTGTACCAGCTGGGCTACAAAGGAAGAAGATGTTGAAGCACTTATCTCAGATATAATTAAACTTTAATAATATATTTAAATTTAATATGTTTGTAAATAAGAATAAGAAAAGAATGTAGTGATGTTATATAAAAAGCTACATTCTTTTCTTATTTTTATATAACATCACCTTACTTTTTTAGTATGCTTTACACTCTATTAGAAAATTATGTATATTATAGTTTATTATGCTAATAATAGGAATAAAAGGTGGTGACTAATATGCGTAGAAAACATAAAATCTTAAGAATAAATATCCCTGCATTATTAGCATTATTATTGATTATGCTTTTAATGCTTCAATAAAAGAACTATGTATCCTAAGTTTTATAACTTATAAAATATTATTTAACAACATATTCTTATCTATATTTCATATATTTCAAATACTTTTAATATAATTATTCTATAAACACTTTATATTTGCTGGAGGTTTAAAATTGCCAAATTACTCATCTCGATATGATATAGTTATAAACGATGATACTGAAAATATTAATTTAGATTTTGTTTTACCTAAACCAAAGGAAAAAATGATTCATGGAACCATTTGGACTGATGATAATAATCCACAGGTTGTAGAAGATGCAGCTGTCTTTATATATACTCCTGGCCCAAAATACTTTGATTCAGATCCTAATGATTTAAAATGTATAGATTATGTTCTTCCAGATTCAAATGGTCAATTTGCAGCTGGTCCATTCCCTATAAATGCTACAATAATTTTAAAAATTTATAATATAAATAATCGTCAAAATTTAGAGCTACCTGATGATATTCCCGAAGATTTAAAATATATGTTAAAGGAATATAACTCTTCATCAAAAAATGACATTTCTACACTTGATGATTAATATTAATATAAATCCTAATCTTTCTGAGTTTAGGATTTATATTTTATTTGTAATTTAAAAGAGCTAAATCACTCATATAGTGTTATAGCTCTTTCATAATATTTGGAAAGTCTATTTATTATTTATTAATGAAATTTTACTTTTCTATAAGTCTCAAAATCAAACCATTTTTCCATAAAGTCGCCTTCACTCATATTTTTTCTATCGTCTAATAGTTTTTCAATTTGATCCTGTGAATTTGCTTTTATTGCAAAGCCTCTTCCATTAATCACTTTATAATTTGAATACTTATACTCATCAATTGACTTAATAGTACTTATTTTTCTATTACGTACTGAAATTGCAATTTTATCACGAAGTATAAGAATATCAAAGCTTTCAGGATACTCATAACTTTCACCATTTACTGGAATTTCATCTCCTATTGTATATACCTTTGAGGCAGGCCTGTATTTATAAATTGAAAGGCTTTCTGTATTATAATAAAATTCTTCAAAAATATCGCCTCTACCTTGTAAATCATTAAATTCAAAAGCTATATTATCAGCCTTATTTTCTTTATGAGATGAAATTTCCTTTATTACTCCACAAGCAGATGTCATGTTAGTAATCCTGTCTATTAATATAAATTCTCCTAAATTCTTGTGTCTTGTAAATTCATCTGCTGCTACTTTTTCTGAAAGTAAAATATTACATACTGCAATTTCATTCTTTTTCAGATCTTGTGTATTTAAATGTTCACCACTGTTAACGTCTATCTTGTATTTTAATTCTGTAACTATTCCACTTAACATCTTTGTACCTATCTTAACAATATATTCCTTGCCACATATCAGTTCAGAATCATCCATCCACAATATCTCAGTGGTGAATGAGTTGCTAAGTTTAATATCTGTACCTTTTAGTAAAATGCAGCCTCTTGATACATCTACTTCCTTATCAAGTTGTATTGTTACAGGTTGTCCTTTTGATGCCTCACTAACCCTTTTATCTGTAACATGTATACTCTTTACTTTTACCTTTTCATTACTTGGAAGAGCAGTAATTTCATCACCTACATTTATGATTCCAGATTCAATCTGTCCTTGGAATCCTCTAAATGTATGATCTGGTCTACAAACCCTCTGTACCGGCATATAAAAACCTTCTTCTGATATATCATCCACTTCAACATTTTCAAGATATTCTAAAAGATGCATGCCATTATACCAAGGTGTATTTTCAGACTTAGAAGTCACATTATCTCCTTCTGTTGCACATAATGGTATTGTAACAATATTTTCTAATGAAAGTTCTTCCTGAAGTTTTAAAACTTCTTTTTCTATTTCTATAAATCTTTCTTCACTATATCCTACAAGATCCATTTTATTTATGGCAAATACAAAGTGCTTTATTCCCATAAGTTCACATATTCTTGCATGTCTCTTTGTCTGAACAAGTACTCCCTGTTTTGCATCAATTAATATTATTGAAAGGTCTGCAAAGGATGCACCTACAGCCATGTTTCTAGTATATTCTTCATGTCCTGGTGTATCAGCTACAATAAAACTCCTATTGTCTGTTGTAAAATATCTATACGCAACATCAATTGTAATTCCCTGCTCACGTTCTGCCATAAGGCCATCAAGCAATAAAGAATAATCTATTGCACCGCCTCTGCTTCCTACTTTACTGTCAAGTTCCAATGCTCTTTTTTGATCTGCATACAAAAGTTTTGCATCATATAGTATATGTCCTATTAAAGTTGATTTTCCGTCATCAACACTTCCACATGTTATAAATTTTAATAAATCCTTCATTTTAGAAATACCCCTCTCTCTTTCTTCTTTCCATGCTTCCCGCAGCTTCACTATCAATAACACGAGTAGTTCTTTCAGATGAAACTGCACTTAATGTTTCTTCAATAATTTCATCTAAAGTATCTGCTTCTGATTCACATCCTCCTGTAAGTGGATAACATCCAAGAGTTCTAAAACGAACTTTCTTATTTTCTACTTTTTCACCTGGAAGAAGTTTCATTCTATCATCATCAACCATAATAATATTGCCATCACGATAAACTACTGGTCTTTCTTTTGCAAAATATAAAGATACAATATCTATATTTTCACGCTTTATATACTGCCATATATCTTTTTCTGTCCAGTTTGAAATAGGAAAAACCCTCATACTCTCGCCTTTATTTATTTTTGTATTATAAAGTTTCCAAAGTTCAGGTCTTTGATTTTTAGGATCCCATGCATGTGCTTCATTTCTAAAAGAAAATATTCTTTCCTTTGCACGTGACTTTTCTTCATCTCTTCGCCCTCCACCAAAGGCTGCTGTAAATCCATATTTGTTTAATCCCTGCTTTAATGCCTGTGTTTTCATTATGTCAGTATAAGCTGAGCCATGATCAAATGGATTTATTCCCTGCTTTATTCCTTCCTCATTTGAATATACAATCATATCAATTCCTAGTTCCTTTGCTTTTTTATCACGGAACTCTATCATTTCTTTAAACTTCCATGTAGTATCAATATGCATAAATGGAAATGGTGGCTTTTCAGGATAAAATGCCTTCATTGCAAGGTGTAGCATTACTGAACTATCTTTACCTATTGAATAAAGCATAACAGGATTTTCACATTCTGCTGCTACTTCTCTAATAATATAAATTGCTTCTGCTTCTAATTTATCTAAATGTGATAATTGACTCATTGTTTTTCCCCCTTAATTATTTTTACTAATTTAAAATTATATTGATTATTTAGTCATTTAATTTTTTAAATATCATTTTTCATAACGTACTTTACACTATCTATCTATAACTTATTACTATCCTAATATTTATTTGAATCCTTACTGTTAACATCAATGGTTTTGATTTTTCCTTGAGGATCTTCAATATTCCAGTGAATTATATCTCCTTCATATTTAACAGATAACCTGCTTCCACGTCCTCCAATATCTGCTCCAAGATATAGTGAAATAGCTTCTTCATTGCATTCCTTTATACATGATGAACATCCCCAGCAGTCTTTTGGATATTTAATGTATGCCTTATTATTTTCATCTGCTTTTAAAAGACTTCCTGGACATACATTTATGCATTTCCTACACCCTATGCACTTTTCTTTATTAATTGATATGCTCATAAGTCTCCCCCTCTTTCACTAAATCTCTGAATAATACTGTAAGCTTTCCATCAATAACTTTTGAGTTTATATATTTTAAATACTCATCACTTTTTTCTCTATAATCCAGATTTTCTGCAAAACTATGCCATCTAGTTTCCTTTCTTTCTCTAAGATGTGCAATTACAGATTTACACACAGTAAGCCTTTCCTTTAGCTCGTAAACAAACATTAATTCATGCATGTCTTCTGCTCTAAGCTTATTTGTCAGATTAATTACTTCATCAATTTTTTCATCTGCAATGTTAAGCTGTTTTTCATTGTAAGCATAATTTCTGCTTATGCCTCCTGCATATGTATCCATTATCTTCTGCATAGCTTCTTCTAAATCCTCAATGCTAAATAAAGGTTTATCAAAATTCAAAAATTCTTCTGCTTCTAGTACCTTTTTATCTAAAAGGGATGATTCATCATTTTCTGAAAATTCATATATACTGCTTTGTTCTTGTTTAATCTGTCTTACAGCCTCAAGTGCTGCAATTTCTCCTTCAACAAGTGCACCAGTCACATACTTCTGTGGGCATCCTCCTGCAACATCTCCTGCTGCAAAAAGTCCTTTTATTGTAGTTTCTCTCTTAGTATCTACCCAATAACCACTTGCTGTATGACCACCAACAATATATGGTTCAGTACCTTCAATTTCAACATTCTCCTCACTAGGATTTTTTCCAGATTCTATCCACTTTAAAGTCTGGCTTGGTGCCATATTAAGATATGCTTTCTTTAAGTCTTCGCTCATCTCACTGCTTATGCCTTCTGTTTTCAAATAGCATGGACCTCTACCTTCTAAATTTTCCATTACAGTCCCATAAACTCTTTCTGATGTTGTAAGTCCATATTTAGTTTCATAAATCTCACCTTTTGAATTAATCTGTTTTGCTCCTGCTCCTTGAGCTATTGTGCCAGTAGGTGCAATGGTGTCCTTGCATCTTAATGCTATAAATCTCATTTCAAATGTTGTCATTTCTGCACCATTATTTATTCCCATTGCATATCCAGCTCCAGTATTAAATGGAGGATACCACATTTTGTGTCTTGAAAATCCACTATTGTTTGGCTTGTACAATCCTGCTGCCCCACCTGTTGCACATATTACTTTTTTTGCTTTAATCTCATAAAAAACTTCATCTTTTATGCTGAAGGCAAAAGCTCCATATATTTTATTGTCTTTCACAATATAGTCAGTTACATTTACATGATTCATTACACTTACATTGGAAAGCTTTTTTATTTTTTGTGATAAAATAACTTTTATATTTTCACCATTGATTTTTATATTTCTGTTTCCCCTTGATACATATTCCCCATTTTCATCTTTTAAAATCACAAGTCCCATATTCTCCATGTTCTCAGTAACTTTGTTTAACCCTTGTGCCATAGTTAAAAGTAAATCCTCACGTACAATATTGTCTGCATCCTTTTTTGCATATTCCACATAATCAGAAGGTTTTCTTCCCTTTGTTATGTATGCATTTATTGCATTTACTCCTGCTGCAAGACATCCACTTCTTTTAATATTAGCTTTTTCCAATATTAATATTGAAAGATCTGAAGATTCTGCAGCTGTTATTGCAGCATAGCATCCTGCAGTTCCCCCTCCTATTATAAGAAGATCAGTTTCTATCTTTTCAACCTTTAATTTCTTTTTCATAATCAAGCCTAACCACCTTATCCTTTAATATTTACACATAATCCAGCAAAATCTGTCGTGTTACCGACAAAATCCGGGAGGTGACAGTCACCAACATTAGATGAATACTGAATTTCTATCATTCATAGCACTATTTTCAAGCATGTAAGCTTTATTCTCATCAAAGGTATAAACTCTGTAAATGAGCACATCAACATCTTCTCCAATTTCAACTGGAGGTTCTTCAAGAGACCTTACTGCACTTAAAATCAAGTTTCCTACACTTACCTTTATCTCAAGATAACTGCCTCTAAATGATATATCTGTAACCTTTCCTTCTTCTGTTACGCTTACATACTGTTTATATTCATTCTTTTTAGAAAGTTTAATAAACTCAGGTCTTATTACGACTTTTTCTCCAATGTCTTTCATATCAAAACCTTTTAAATTCCTACAACCTTCTAAAACAGTAGATTGCCCTATAAACTGAGCTACAAAAGAAGTTTTTGGATTTTTATAAATTTCTAATGGAGAACCCTTTTGCTCAATAGTTCCATGATTTGTAATTATAATTTCATCTGCAACTTCAATTGCTTCATCCTGATCATGAGTTACAAAAATGCTTGTTACTCCAACCTTATTTATCATATCCTTAAGCCAGCTTCTAAGCTCATGCCTTACTTTTGCATCTATTGCAGCAAATGGTTCGTCAAGTAAAAGTAGCTGTGGATTTGGTGCAAGTGCTCTTGCAAAAGCTACTCTTTGTCTTTGGCCTCCAGATAACTGACTTGGATATCTGTTTTCAAGTCCTTCAAGACCTATAAGTTTTACAAGTTCCATTACTTTTTCATGAATTTCCCTCTTGCTTTTTTTCTGAACCTTGAGGCCAAATGCAATATTATCAAAGACGGTCATATATTGAAATAAAGCATAACTTTGAAAAACAAATCCAATTCCCCTTTTGCTAGCTTGCACATCATTAATACGCTTTCCATCAATTAAAATATCTCCACTATCAGGTGTTTCAAGTCCTGCAATCATTCTTAATATTGTTGTCTTTCCACTTCCACTTGGACCTAAAAGCCCTATTAATTTTCCTTTTTCAATTCCAAAACTAACATTATCAGATGCTTTAAAACTGCCAAAATTCTTATTTATATTCTTCAATTCCACATACATTATTTAACACCAGCCTTTTTCGATTTGTATTCAACTATATTTTTTAAAATTAGTACAATAACTGCTAAAACAACCAGTATTGATGAAACTGCAAATGCATCTGTCAGCTTAAATTCGTTATATAAAATTTCAATATGAAGAGGAAGGGTATTTGTTTTTCCTCTTAAATGTCCTGAAATGACTGATACTGCACCAAACTCACCCATTGCCCTTGCACTACAAAGTATTATTCCATAAAGCAGAGCCCATTTTATGTGAGGAAGTGTAATCTTTCTAAAAATCATAAACCCTCCTGCACCCATAAGTGCTGCTGCTTCTTCTTCATCTTTTCCCTGTGCATTTAAAACTGGAAGTACTTCCCTCAATATAAATGGAAAAGTAACAAAAACTGTTGCCAGAATAATGCCTGGAACTGCAAAAACTATTTTAATATTATGAGCCTGAAGAAAACTGTTGGTCCACCCAATTCTTCCAAATGTCAATATAAATATAAGACCTGCTATTACTGGTGAAATTGCAAAAGGTATATCAATTAAAGTAGTTAAAAGATGTTTTCCCTTAAAGCTGAATTTAGATACTGACCATGCAGCAAATAAACCAAAGAAAGTGTTTATACCTACTGCTGTAATAGTTGTGATAATAGTAAGTTTAAAAGCTTTTATTGTGTACCTGTCAAAAACAGCATCTTTATATGCATTTATCCCATTCTTCAATGCGTATGAAATTACAACTATCATAGGCATAACAAGCATAATTCCGATAAACAATACACTTAAGCCTATTAAAACATTCTTAGTTAAGTTATTACTATTTTTAGATTTTTTTATGATATTTTTATTAACTGTATCATCTATTTTTTTATAAGCTATCTTATGATCAATAAGCTCATTATTTTTTTCTAAACTAATATTATTTTTTTGTTTATTTTTTAGTGTGCAATTCTTAATCCCCATAATTCTGCCCTCCTTATAAGATGTGCTTATTGCTTTAATATATTAATTAATTATTTCCCGAAATTTCATTTACATATCCCTGTATCATATTAATAAAGAGTAGTATAAGAAATGATACTGCAAGCATTACAAGTGCAATTGAAGTGGCATCTGCATATTTGTATTGTTCAAGCTTTGTCATAATAAGAAGTGGTGCAATCTGAGTTTCGTATGGTATATTTCCTGCAATAAAAACTATACTTCCATACTCCCCAATTCCCCTTGCAAAGGCTAATCCAAATCCAGTAAGCATTGCTGGAAATATTTCTGGAAGTATAACCTTAAAAAATATTCTTTTCCCATCAGCACCAAGCATAGCAGCAGCTTCTTCATACTGCTTATCCATCTTCTCTAAAACAGGTTGTATAGATCTTACAACAAAAGGTATTCCTATAAATATCATTGCAATTATAATTCCTATCTGCGTATAAGCTATTTTTATACCAAATTTTGAAAATACACTTCCAATCCATCCTGTATCTGAATATAAAGCAGTCAGTGATATACCTGCTACAGCTGTTGGAAGTGCAAATGGAAGTTCAATAAGTCCATCTAAAAATCTTTTTCCAACAAAATCATATCGTACCAATACCCATGCTAAAATAATTCCAAATACACAGTTAATAACTGCTGCAATAAAGGCACATAGAAAACTAACCTTATAACTTGACATAACTTCTTTTGATGTAACTACTTCTATAAATTCTTTAAAGCTTATTCCTGTACTTGTAACAACTATTGATGCCATTGGTATTATTACAATTAAGCTTAATAATGTAATTGTTATTCCAATGGATAATCCAAATCCAGGTATCACTCTTCTTTTTGGCTTAGTATTTAATATATCATTTACCAATTGGACACTCTCCTTTCTTTGATTCTGCCAATTTTTCTTTATCTATTATCTATATTATTCTTATAGAATTACTATGATTTGAATTGAAAAAATTTTATATACTATTTCTTAGTATATATTTCATCAAATACTGCACCATCCTGGAAGAAATCCTTGTAGGCATTATCCCAGCCACCAAAATCATCTATTGATACCATTTTTATATCTAGGTTAAATACATCTGAATATTTTTTTAATATATCCTTATTGGAAGGTCTATAATAATTTTTTGCTGCTATTTCTTGTCCTTCATCTGAATATAAATATTCAAGATATGCTTTAGCAACTTCCTCAGTCCCTCTCTTTTTTACTGTATCATCAACTACTGCTACAGATGGTTCTGCAAGTACACTTATACTTGGAGTTACTATTTCAAATTGATCTGGATGTTCTTTTACAGATAAGTAAGCTTCATTTTCCCATGCAATTAGTACATCTCCTTGTCCATTTTCAACAAAGGTTGTTGTAGCTCCTCTTGCTCCTGAATCTAATACTTCAACATTATCATAAAGCTTTTTCACAAATTCTTTATCTTTTTCTTTATCATGACCATATTGATTATCTGCATATGCCCATGCAGCAAGAAAATTCCAACATGCTCCACCAGAAGATTTAGGATTAGGTGTTATTACACTGACATTATCCTTAACAAGATCATCCCAATCTTTAATATTCTTTTCATTACCTTTACGAACTAGAAATACTATAGTTGAAGTGTAAGGACAACTATTATTATCTAATTTATTAATCCATCCACTATCAATAAGTCCTGCATTTTCTATTGCTGTAACATCATGAGCAAGTGCAAGGGTTACAACATCTGCTTCATTTCCTTCAATTACTGAACGTGCCTGCTTTCCTGATCCTCCATGTGATTGTGTTACAACTACATCTTGTCCAGTTTTTTCTTTCCAATAATCTGCAAATACATCATTGTACTCTTCATAAAGTTCTCTTGTTGGATCATAAGATACATTAGTTATTTCAACAGAATCGCTTTTTGAAGTACTACTATTTGTTCCACTTCCACATCCAGATAAAATACCTACTGTTAGCGTTAATGATAAAATGAGTGATATTAATTTTCTTTTATTCATCTTTACTCTCCTCTCAACATTCTATGTACTTTGTACATATTTCTATTTTATTTACTTTTCCTATAGATTTAGTAGGAATTAATATTTAGTATATACATCTTAAAATATTTTGTCAATATTTTTTTGAATTTTTGTAAAAAATATCTATATATTTTTTAAAGTATTAAAAAAAGCCATTTCTATGATTTAGTTTATTAAATTATTTTTAATACGTATTTTCACAATTAGTTAACATATAAATATATTGTAATGTTCATATATTCAAAATAATTTAAAACTTAATTTTGTTATATTGCTAAAGGAGGATATTTTAAATGTCAGATATAAAATTACCATATGGAAAAGAAAAATTATCCATCAACATTCCTGATGATCGTCTTGCAGGATTGTTAGTATCAAAAGCTAATTCTTATACAGCACGAGAAGATGAAATGTCTCTAGTAAGGGATGCTATAGAAAATCCAATAGATAGTATTCGTCTTAAAGAACTTGTAAAAGGTAAAAACAATATAGTTATGATTGCAAGTGATCATACAAGACCTGTTCCAAGCAAAGTTATTACCCCTGTTCTATTAAAAGAAATTGAAGATGGAAATCCAGATGCAACACTCACTGTCCTTATTGCTACTGGTTTCCATAGACTTACTACAAAAGATGAGCTGATTTATAAGTTTGGTGAAGATATTGTAAACAACAAAAAAATTAAATTCATAGTGCATGATAGCAGTAAAAATGAAGACATGATTGATTTAGGTACTCTTCCATCTGGAGGAAAATTATTGATAAACAAAAATGCAGTAAATTGTGATCTTTTAATTTCAGAAGGATTTATTGAACCTCATTTCTTTGCTGGATTCTCAGGTGGAAGAAAAAGTGTTCTTCCTGGAGTATCAAGCCGTACAACTGTTTTAGCTAATCACTGCTCAGAATTTATTGCAGATGAACACGCTAGAGCTGGAGTTTTAAAAGATAATCCAATTCATAAAGATATGGTTTATGCTGCAAAAAAAGCCAATTTAGCTTTCATTGTCAACGTGGTCTTAGATGAAAACAAAAGAGTTATAAAAGCTTTTGCAGGTGATTATGTTAAGGCTCATGAAAAAGGCTGTGAATTTGTAGATGCGCTTTCTGGTGTAGACGCTATTCCTTCTGATATAGTAATCTCAACTAATGGCGGATATCCATTAGATCAAAACATATATCAATCAGTTAAAGGAATGACTGCTGCAGAAGCAACATGTAATCCTGGTGGTGTTATCATAATGGTTACAAATTGCATAGATGGTCATGGTGGACAATCTTTATATGATACTTTTGCCAATGAAAAATCTGAAGAAAAAATCATGCAGAAATTTTTAGCTACAGGCCGTAATGAAACTGTTCCAGATCAATGGGAATCACAGATTCTCTGTCGTATACTCCTTAAATATAAGGTCATTATGGTAACAAAAGCTCCAAAAGATATGGTACATGCTATGCATATGGATTATGCTGAAAATGTTCCAGAAGCAATTAAAATGGCTGATGAATATCTAGAAAAGCAAGGAAAAAAGAATAGTAAAATTACTGTAATACCTGATGGGGTTTCTGTAATCGTTAGATACTAATAGAAATTCTATTGACTTTAAATATATAAACAATAAAAATGCACTTGACAGTGCATTTTTATTGTTTATATTAGAATATTAGACTGACTATATATATATATCTGATAATTCCATTTTAACTTTTTCACTCAGATCATCTTTATTAAAGCATTCAACACTTGTTGATTCATACTTTTTTATTGGAAATTTTAAAATAAACCTACTACCTACATTTATCTTTGAATCAACAAAAATAGTTCCATTATGTAATTTCACAAAAGATTTTACTATAGATAATCCTATTCCACTACCCTCATTTTTTCTATATAAACTATTATCAAGTTGAACAAATTCTTCAAAAATATTATTGATATTATCCATATCTATTCCAATTCCATCATCCGTAATTATAATATAAAAATGATCTTTAACTTCTAAATCAACTCTTATTTGCCCATGCTCCTTAGAAAATTTAATAGCATTTGATAATACATTTAAAATAATTCTCTCAAATTTGTCAATATCTAATGGCATTATTAATTCTTCCTCAGTTGTATCAAAAATCAAACTTAAATTTTTACTCTTTGCATATGGAATTACAGACATAACCAATTCTTCTATTAACTCAACTACATTAATATTATCAAATTTCAAATCTTCTTCTAAATCTGATTTTTGTATATCAATTATATTATTGATTAATCTTAATAACCTCTTACAATTATCATTTATAATATTAAAATTATTCATGTATTTGTTATCATCTACTTCATTTTTATAATTGACTCTAAGTAATTGTATTGCAGACATGATTACATTAATTGGTGTTCGTAATTCATGACTAATATTAGTTATAAAATGTGATTTTGCTTTATTCATGTCTTCTGCAGCATTCTTTGCTTTTAATATCTCTTTTTCATATACTCTTTTATATCTAATATTACATACTAAAACAAAAATTGTAATGAGTAGTCCTATTACAAGTATACTATTACCTATTATTATATTTTTATATTTTTTGACTACTTCAATAGGATCATTAATTATTTTTGACCCCAACGGTAAATCTGATTTTTTAATCCCAAACTTTCTTAATGCTTTATAATCAAAAACATATTCATTAGCACTATCATCACCAATATATATATCATTTTTATCTTGTCCATTTAATAATTCAACAGCTATCTTTCCTGCATCTTCACCTTGATTAAAATGATTTATAACCTTTCCTCCAATACTACCGTTTCCCACATCATAAAATAGAATATTATATATAGGAGCATTTTTACAACTTTCATCAATAAACTTATTGATTTCACTTATATCACGAAAATTGTTATCCAAAAAATCTGTTACATAAAGTTGTATTACAGCATTATTTTTATCTAACCCAGATAAAGTATTTTTTATCTCTTCTGAGGTTTTATCTTTAGTAATTATCCAATTAAAATTGTATTCATCTTTATATTCTGTAGTTATTTCTTCATATCGCTTTATACCATAACTATCTAAAAAATTAATTGTCTTCACATTAGGATTAAGCTTTTTTATCAACTCAATATTTTCTCTAATTGACTCTATTTCTGAAACCCCTGACATAAAATCACATTTTAGTGCTCGATTACTTCTTTCGAATTGTTGAACTCCTAAAAATGAAATTGGAATGTTTTTAAATAAATCATTTCTGTATTTTATACAAAATTCAGTTGCATCATCATCACCAGAAATTATAAGTCCAATATTTCCATAAGCTTCTAATTTATACTTGATTAAATTATAAAAATGTGTTTCTGCTTCATAGCTATTAAATATTTTAGAGTCCATATATTCAATATTTATATTGTAATTATTGCCAAGGCCTTTCTTTATTCCTTCTAACTGATCATTAAAAGTAATAAAATCTAAATTAAATGAACTAATAAACAGTATATTTAGTTTATCTTGTTCTTTGTCATAAGCATAAATATTGTAGCTATATAGCCAAAAAGCACTAACTATAGATACCAAAGTTAAGATAATCACTCTAAACTTATTCATATTTTCCCCCAAAAATATCTAATATTGCATCATTTTAACTACAATTAATCTATTATTATTGTATTAGTAATAATATTTTATTTTTAAATAACGCATTTCCTTTTTTTGTTTTTACTGATTAATTATATCATTATTGTATATTTTTTTCTATAAAGTGATTATTTTTAACACTTGGTATTTTAATATTATAGCTTATTATCCTATTTGTAGCACTTTGAACAAGGTCTTAATCCCTTAGCCTCTGCCTCTTCTAAAGTATATTGTGTTGGATTCTTCATATTACTGCACGTATTATCATTATGATAAACCTTTGCATTATTTCCTGCTACCCAAACAGTTTTATTATCATTTTCTTGTTCTTTACCAGAATTTTTATTAATTATTTCTTTTGAATTATTACCTTCATCTTTCAATTGATCACTTTTATTTTCTGAACTTGATTTATTACTTTTTGATGAAGATGAATTAAAAGTTATATTCTTTCCATCACTTGTAGCAACAATAGTTCCAGATTCATCAGTTCTGTAAACTTTAATTTTTCTTTCACTAAATTTATCTAAGGTTTCCTTATTAGGATGTCCATAATCATTATCCTTTCCTACACTTAAAACTGCATATTTAGGATTAACTGCATTTAAAAATTCCTCAGTTGTTGATGATTTGCTTCCATGGTGTCCTGCTTTAAGTACATCAGACTTTAAATTTAAACCACTACTTAACATTTCCTTTTCTGAAACATCTTCTGCATCACCTGTAAATAAAAATGAATTACTTCCATATTCTAATTTTATAACTATAGAATAATTATTGGCATCAGTGTATGTACTTCCATTAGGTCCTAAGATTGTGCATTTTGCATCTCCTAAATTAAAAGATTCACCTACCGTAGGTATTGTAAATTTCATTCCCTTATTATTTACTGCATTTAAAATATTTTCAAAAGTTTTTGTTGATGCACTTACTTTTGGGAAATATACTTTTCCTACTTTAAATGAATTTATTATATAATCAAGAGAACCTATATGATCTTCATGAGCATGAGTTCCTACAACATATTTAAATTCTTTTATCCCTAAACTATTTATATAATTTTTTAATGTGTTTTCATCATCATTGTTTCCAGCATCTATAAGCATATTTTCATTTCCATACTGAATAAGTATAGAGTCAGCTTGCCCAACATCAATAAAGTGGACTTTAAGCAACGAACTACTATCATCACTCTTAGACTGATTCCCACATGAAATGAGCATACATGAAATTATCATAACGACAAAAATACTCACTAATCTTTTTAAATTTTTCATTATTATTTTCTCCTTTATTCCTTTGTTTAATCCAACTTTAATCACTTCTAAATTACAGAATTAATAAGCTTAAATTATACAATATCAGTATTATTATAAAGTTTATGGTTATTAACCATGTATAAAATCGTACTATGATTTTTTATTATCCTCCCTTCTTTCCAAATAATTATACAATAAGTGCACAGGCTTATCAAACATACGTTCTTTATTTTATATATTATACATGAAGTATTAGAACTTTTAAGAATTATAATCTAAGCTGCTAATAAAAACATGTATTTGTTATTTACAAAAAAGATATAACAAATGTATTCTTAATAACTACTATATTAATATTTAACTTTGTAAAAAGTCTAAATTCCAATTATATAGCCATTGAAAATGTTTACTTATTTCTGGATATATGTTAATATATTACATATAATATATTATTTAAAAGGAGATGGTATAAATGTCTAATATAATCATTTCACCAAGTAAATATATTCAAGGTAAAGGAGAACTCAATAATTTAGGAATTCATGTAAATAAATTGGGTAAAAAATCTTTAATCTTAGTAAGTCCTTCAGGATTAAAGAGAGTGGAAAATACAGTTAAAAATAGCTTTGCTAATACGGATACAGAAATATTTTTTGAAACATTTAATGGTGAATGTAGCAAAAATGAAATTAACAGAATAATACAAATATTTAATGAACATAACTGTGATAACATAATTGGTATAGGTGGTGGTAAAATATTAGATACATCTAAAGCTGTTGCCTACTATACAAAAACTCCTATTTCAATAGTTCCAACCATTGCTTCAACCGATGCACCATGTAGTGCTTTATCAGTAATATATAGCGATGAAGGAGTTTTTGAAGAATACTTATTCTTACCTACAAATCCTAATATGGTACTAGTTGATACTGATATTGTTGCTGCTGCTCCTGCAAGACTTTTAGTTTCCGGTATAGGTGATGCATTGGCTACATATTTTGAAGCAAGAGCTTGTTTTAAATCTAATGCACAAACATGTGCTGGTGGCTCTGTTACATTGGCTGCAATGGGCTTAGCTAAATTATGTTACGATACGCTATTAGCTGATGGATTAAAAGCTAAGCTAGCTGTTGAAAATAAGGTATGTACTAAAGCTGTGGAAAACATTATCGAAGCTAATACTTTTTTAAGTGGAATAGGTTTTGAAAGTGGTGGACTTGCTGGTGCACATGCTATTCATAATGGATTTACTGTACTTGAAGAATGTCATCACCTTTATCATGGTGAAAAAGTTGCCTTTGGTACAATTGTTCAATTAGTTCTTGAAAATTCACCAATTGATGAAATTGAACAAATAATCTTATTCTGCAAAAAAATTGGACTACCTGTTAAACTTTCTGATATGGGTATAGAAAATCCTAAAACTGAAGATATAATGGCCGTAGCCAAAGCTTCAACAACAGAAGGTGAAAGTATTCATAATATGCCATTTAAGGTAACTGCTGAAATGGTTTATGCTGCTATCTTAGGTGCTGATGCTTTAGGTAAATCATATTCATAAGATATTGTAAATTCCATATATATGTTTTATATTGAACATTTATAATTAAAATTCAAACAATAAATGCCAGCTAAGAGAATCAGGATTAAATTTAATTCTGACTCTTAACTGGCATTTATAATACTATCTATAACATTAAGAATTAATCTAATTTAACATAGCTTTTCATCAAATATATTATCAAGATTTACTTTTTTTACTCTGTCCTCAATATCTTTAATATCCAATGTGTAAAGACCTAAAGCCTTCATCCTCTTAAAATAACCTGCACCTGCAAATGTATATCTATCTTTACGTCCTTCCCTTGTTGCTGCCTTTTCATTTGCATATGCTATTATATCACCTATAGCTATTGATGATGGAAGTATTAATAATGGCATTCCCATGCCTAGTCTTACTGCATTGTGTCCTGCCAGTGTTCCTGTACATATTGCTTCTGTATGACCAACAAACAAACCACTTTTTTCACCTGCACAGAATAAATTATCTACTCCTTCTACTTTCATATCATTAGTCCTTGGTGCTACAGAAAGATATCTTATTGAATTACCTTTACTACCTGCATATGGATCAACATATTTTGCATTTTCTAATCCTTTTATTTTTCTCAATTTTGGTAGAGGGTAGTAGGTTGTCATTAACTTAGCATGTGCGGTGTGTACCAAAGTGCAACATTTCAAGCTACATTTTTCCAATACAGTTATATACTACACGAAACTTTAGCTGATATCGTAGTACCAGACACAATAGGCGGGAAAATAAGAAAATTAAGGCACAGCCTGAATCTTGCACAGATGCAGTTTGCAAAATCCATACATCGAGGATTTACTACTGTTACGAAATGGGAGCAGGAACTTACTACCACTAGTGAAAAGGCTCTTACGAATATTATTGAGATTTATAAACTTCAAGAAAATTATTTTGATAAATAAAAATATGGGTTTGTGACAAATTCTAATCATTAATAAATATTCTACTTTTCAATGAATATAAAGTATATTTATCACAAACTCTTTTTCTATCCAATCTAAAATACTATGAAACATAAAAACTATCTTACTTCATACTCTTATATTGATCTATAAAATCTCTAACCATTTTAACTAGTATTCTACTAGTTGCTTTATCTCCATTCAGATAAGTTCCAAAATAAAAACGCTCAATTTCAGCATTACTAATTCCATTCTTGAATGCTATTGAATTTATTAATTTTTTTGAATCTTCATTTAAGTAACATTGAATTTTTTTTATTATTTCACTAGCATAATCTTTATGATAATTATAAGCCTCATTAAGTTTCATAACAGAAATATTTTTTTATCTCCACTTTTAGGTGAACTAATATATATATTTATATTATTACTTAATTCTTCTAATTTCTTTTTCATTAATTCATCTTTATTATAAGATAATTCCCAATATACTTTCATATCTTTAAAAGCTCTTTCAACATATGGCGAAGTCATTTCATCATTATTATCAAGCTTGATATGATTGCATGATGGACATGATGGGATTAAATTGTAGTAACATAGTGCAAACATTGGATATTCAGACTTACTAAAAAAGTGATCTAATTGTGCTGTTACACTGTCTCCTCTATTATATGTATAAGCTAAATTACAATATGGACATACTTTTACATTAGTTTTTTCTATTATCCATAGATTAATCTTTTTACCACTAAATTTTTCATATAGCTTTATGCATTCTATAAATTTTTCATAAATTTCATCATAATCATATTTATTATCTAGTATATTCCTGATTCCTATTTTATTTGGATTTTTATCATATGGATATTTTCTTCTTCTCAATAGAGCACTATAAGATTTTACTTCATTGAGATCATATTTTTCTAGTTTTTTACAATTAGTAACTACTTGTCCAATATAGGTGTTGTCAAAAAATTTTTTTATCTTTTCTAATAAACTATAATTCATAGTAATCCATGAATATACAATATAATCATCTTTATATTCCTTTTTCCATTTATAATAATCATTTTCTAAATCTCTATATAAATATGAATCTTTTGCTTTTATATCATCATTAATCGATGAAATAGATTCTTTTAAATAATCCCACGTTGCTGAATCCATACACTGCTTAACTTGTTTAACATATTCTTTGCATTCTTCAAAATTCAATCTTTTATCTATTGGAATCATTTATTTTTCTCCTTTAATTCTTGTAGTATCTGTGATACAACTTCTTCTCCCTTTTTTCTTTTTAAATATTCAATATAATCTAATAATTCTTCATTAATGTCTTTATCTTCTTTAATAACTTTACATTGTTCAAATAACTCATTAAGCTTATATTTCCATATATCTTCTCCTACTGTATTTATTAATTTTTTTATCTGATAAATCTTACGTTCATAATCTTCATCGCTAAATTGACTATAATTTAGACCCTGTAATTCATAGAATTTGTCAACTAAAATTTTTTTTCTACTACTCATAGAATCATTGGTTTCATTAATTACATAATTCATTGATTCGATTAAATTCACAATGCATTTATGTGCTAAATTTCCTATGCTACCTTTCTCCATAAAAAAGGAATCATAATATAAGCTTGATATATTTGCTGCAAATGTTTGTTCATGAGTTCTTTGCTTTTTTATGTTTTGTAGAAATATAACATTTTCAACAGGAATATCAGACAATAATACAGGGGAATGTGTGGTCAAAATTATCTGAAATGATAACTTTGAATATACTTTTTTTAAAAAATTAATAAGTTGATCTATTATCAATTGTTGCCAGTTAGGATGAAATGTACTATCTACCTCATCCATCAAAATCATTATATGTGAACCACCTTTTTTAAATATTTTTTCAATAGCATCATATATTCTTGCAAACATGCTAAATATATTAAATTCACCAGTACTCATTCCCCAATCTAACTCAAGAAAATCAACAAAAATAGATACTTTTCTATACTCAATATAAAAATTTATAAGATCCTTTATATCTTTTTCTCCATTCCAATCAATATCAATTGAACAATCATCTTTAAGATTATCAAAAACATAACTACTTTCATTATTTTGCATTAACGATAATAGTCTATTATCGCCCGTGGTACTATAGTTTTCTCTAATTATTTCCACAAATTCACTTGGGAAACTAAACTTAATACCTATATTCTTCCCACTACTTACTTAAAATCGTTTAAATATTTATAAAACTCAGAAATAATATTACACGTAAACTCGCCCATGTTTTCACATTTTTTTACGAAATATTTACAAAATTCAAACTTATATTCGCAATTGTTAAATTTGTCAATGATTTTTTCTAATTGTTTATCTATATAAGAATAATCATCTTTTTCCGTATCTTCTCTTTCATTTAATAGCATATAGATGTAAATAATAAATAAATTCCAGCATATAATATCATCTAGTGAATTACTATTTATATTTTTAGTTATTTGATAATTTCTATATTTAACTATCGAATTATAAAAATCTTTCAATTCATGTAATAATTCTATAGTTATTGATGTTGTATAATTTCCTCCTTTTCTTCCTTCTCTCTGATCACTTGTATAATTATCCAAATGATCATCTAATACTTTATCACATATATATGGAGATAAAAATTTAATTGATATTGCCAATTGACTTGGTATTTTCAAAACTTCTTCCTCAGTTTCGTTTTCATCATAACCAAATACTTTTCGGATCTTATCATCACTGTAAAAAGTAAATTGTCTTCCAACCTCATTATGTATAAATTCTCGTATCTTATCATTTATATTATTGCAATGTTTCAACAAAAAAGCAGTTGAAACATTATACTGAGATCTGTCTCTTTCACGAACTATAATATCACCAATAGTAGTTTCAATATTTTCTCCATCATCAAAATCATCATCATAATGCTTAATATCTAATGAATCAGAATAATATACAAGATTGAATTCATCATTATCTACTAATTCCTTTATCTCTACTGTATTTACTATAACTGCTTTATTAACAAATTTTAAAATTCTAAAATTTTTTCCTTGTTTCCATATACTAAACCCTATATTCCTCTTCCTTAGACGTTTTGGATCAAAAAGCATTATTCTAATTAAATCTAATAATGTGCTTTTCCCAACACCATTATTACCTACAATTGCTGATATATTTATATTATTTCCAAATAATATAGAATCAACAGTATCTTCATTTTTACTTATTTGCAAATTATATTTTTGATAGTTATCATCAACTATAACATTATATTTTTTTGTAAAACTAATCCCTTGCTCTTTTATATCTTTATAATTTTCAATCCATAAATAAATTAATTCCACTATTATTATCCTCTCTATAAAGTAAATTTTAATAACATATATGTTATTAATATATTATTCTTAAAAATATATTAATAAACTAAGATATAAATAAATAGCACTTATCTTCACATCTTAGTTGAATACATAATTATATTAGGTTAATTTAACAATACATACCTCCTTATAAAATACTTATAAATATAAATGTATGTATTCAACATTTTATTGTATATATTTATGTATACAATAATACTTTATATGTGAGTATCTATATGATGAACTTCATTTATATCTATAACTTCCATCTTATTACTTTCTAGTAATTGTTGACTTCTATCTTGATAATTATTATATAACCCTATCATTTGATTTGATAAATATGTATTCGTAATTTCTAAAGCTGGATTTCCACCGTATTTAAGATCATATTTTTTTTTCTTCTCCATTACTTCAATTCTTTTTTCAAGATTTCTTAATTTAGTTGTCTCTAGTTCAACATCAGCTTTTTCCAATTTCTTTTTCAAAATTTGTACTTTTAACTTTTCCTGCTCTATCTGTATTTCATGAATTTCATTATTATGATCAATTTCATTCTTTGTTTTAACAACAGTACTTATACCACTAACAGCACCAACAATAACATCTTCTGCTAATGGACTGTTATGCGAGATAGATTTAATATCGAAAAAAGTATTATTTCTTTTATTTTTATTAATTTGAGCTAAACTCAAAATTTGTATTTCATTAGTATCATCATAAAAAATACCTACAACTGGTCTAGGTATTTTTTTCATCAAATGAAAGAAGGCATTATAATAATGATTATAAATATCAGTATTATAATCATTATTCTCTAATGAACATAATGTTTGTTCAATTGCTTCAAATTCATTTTTATCACTAATGAATTTTTCTACCATCGTCTTAGATTTTTTCATTATTATATTAATTTCATCTATAACCTTGTTTTTCTCTGATTTTTCTTTGAATTCATATTTTTCAATAATTTTTTCTTTTCCATAAGAAACTATATTACTTATTAATTGAACTTCATCTATATTCTTTATAAAATATTGTTCAGTAAATTTATATATCTCATCTCTACTAATTATTTTCATTGTTCTTTTGTATAATATTTCATTACATTCTCTAAATATTTTAAAAATTATATTTAACATATATAATTTTTTATTAGGATAAATACTCTTAGGTTTTCCAATAGTATATAAATTTTTAATCTTTTTATCTGTTACAGCCATTGTATCCAAATTTATATAACTTCTATCTATTTTAAATGATTCATCTAAAATAAATATATTTTTAGGATGAATTCCTTCATTAATTGCTTTACATATGACATTTATCAATTCGAACTTATAATAATAACATGATAACTTATCTATAAAATTTCCTATTTCCCATGAAGTTGGAACTTCATCATCAGTTTTTCTTAATTTAATCTCTATTCTACTCTCTTCATCAATTACTTTCGAACTATCAAACATTATGTACATCCTTTCTTTAACTATATATAACTTCTAAGATAAATTATTAACTACAAAAAATTTTAGAAAATAGGCTAAACTTATTATAAAGACAGCTTATTTAGATAACTAAGTTTACATATAAACATTATTAGCATCATAATGAGTAATTTAATATTCTCCATTTTCGTCTCCTCAACTATATCTTTATTTCTCAAAATTTTACTGTATTAATAATATTATACTGTAAATTTATTCTTGTTTCTACAATTATCATCCTGTATGTATTTTTTTGACTAATTCTTCTCATTATTTTATTTTGAATAACAAAAACAGCTACAGAATATACGACTTTATTCTGTAACTGTTGATTAAAAAGATTTATATAAAAATATTATTATATAAATGACAAACCCTTTTCATTAAGTAATCTTCCAATTTCAAATATAGCTGCAAACTCAACATTTTTCACTTCAGATATAACACTATTATCTTCTTTTTTTATATAATTAACTCCATCACAATCTACATACTTATATACTTCACTAATATCATAATATCCTTCTGGTTCTAATTCACCACCTTGAATTATCCCCATGCATATAGAATGATTTCCATTTACAACCCAAGCAATTCCCATTTGAAGCCACACTTGAACAAAATGATTATTATAATCCTGTTTCCATTTTCCGAACTTTCTACCTTCACCAATATTAAATAATGACCTAACAAACTTGCTTTTTCTCCATGGCCATGGTAGTATCAAATCTTTATTTAATATTATTTTTTTGCTGCTTTTAACTTGTTTAATAATATTATCTAATGTAATGTTTTCAGGATAATTATTTGATAAACGTACATATGGATCAAATCCTAAGCTGCTCCAATCCAAATTTGGTACTAGATTGTTTTCCTCATCTTTAGTGTATAATAAATATTCCATATATTCGGACTGAAGACTTCTTCCGAGAATTCTAACAACATCAAATATCGGATGCTCTTTAACATTGTGATCAATTTTCTTCTGCAAAATATCTCTAGCAAATCTAATTATATTATCAAATTTCTCCTTATCAGATAAGTTATATGCTCCTATAAATTTATTATCCTTTTGTTTATTATTTACTTTTTCAATCCCTTTAAGATGATTATATATGTCATAAAAATTACCTAAGATAACTATTCCTCCTTATTATAAATACTATACTTTATTATTATTAAGTTAACTTAGTATTTATTCATAAATACTTATCTAGCTACTACTTAATCCACATCCCACTCTCATCAACTCTCCATCCATCAGGAGTAACACAGTCACAGTACATCCTTCCATCTTCATCAAAAGCATAACATCCATCATTAATCCATTTCTAAAGTGGTTTATCCTTTCATCTTGTAGCTTTCATCAAGATAATACCAGTTACAGTCACTTTCATCATAATACCAGGCACTTTCAAGAGCATATCCCTGTTCATGAAAAATGTACCACTCTCCACCAATACACTTCCAGCCATTCTGTGAAGTATAATAATAGTTATTTATATTGTCAGTGCAGTACCACCATCCAATGTTATTCCTGTTCCAGCCCAGCTTCCATTATGAACTGTTTGCTTGTCCACTGCTACCTGAACCGCTGCATACATTTCCAACATTATTTCCAACACCAACAAGTCCATCTGCTATAGCTTTTGCATTATATTTACCAGTATCACTACTGTCTGCAAAAAGACATTCAATAAGTATTGCCGGCATACTTGTCTTATTCAGTACTATAAGATTCTGTGACTTGACTACCCTGTTTGGAATTCCTAAAGCACCTGAAATGAAGAACATATCTTGGTAGCATATTGATTTGCTGAAGCAGAATGGCAGTAACAAGTACTTCACATCCAGTTCCTCCCCCTTCGTTGATATGGATTTCTACATACAGGTCAACTTCTTCTTTCTGTGCCAAAGTGCTTGCCATCTGTGCTCTTACATAACAATCTTCACAATTATAAGTGTTGCTTTTATCAATTATTAAAAGATTTGCTTTATGACCTCTGACTTCTAATTCTTTCCCCACAAGCTGGGAAATCTCTCTTGTGCACCTACTTTCATCAAGATCTGCAACAACTCCACATCCAATATTTCCACTTGCAGTATGTCCTGATGCTATAACAAAATTACTCATAAAAAATACCTCCATAATACTATTTAATTTCAAACTGTATATATGTATTTATGGTAAATTGTTTTTTACTGCATCTGTTCTCTTATTATCAAATTCAATTTATGATATACTGATTAACTGCTTATTCTCATAACAGCTTCTTAAAATCAGTTTTAAAAAACTTTTCCCATTTCACATATATTTCTTATGTAGAGATTTTCTATTCCTCTGCAATATAGTATTCAGGAGGTTTTTCATGGATTATAATTACATTGAAAAATTAGTACGCTTATCCAAAGCTGGAGATGAATATTCAAAAGAAGAATTAGTAAAAGAATTTAAGCCTTTCATTATAAATATTTCTAAAAAGACTTTTACTAATGGATATGAATTTGAAGACATTATGAATGAGTGCTATAAGATCTTATTCAAATGTATCTCTCTTTATAGAACTGAAACTCATCGCTTTGTTGATTATGCTACCAATGGTATTAATAATAATATTAATGATCTTATCCGTAAAAATATAAAAAACAATGGAATAAAAAGCTATTGTGATATTCCTTTTGATAGCTTTCTTGAATCTACTTATCAGGATAACCTTCCCGAAATAAAGCAGATGCTCTATAAAAAGTACGACTCTGAATGCCTGAAATATGCATTAAGCAGACTTACTTCTGATGAAGCTGACCTGCTCACTCATTTATTTTATAAAAATAACACACTTAAATTTTATGCTGAAGAAAAAGCGCTTTCCTATTCTTCTGCTGTTAAAATGAAGAGGTATATCTTAGACCAGCTTTTTATGTATGTGAATATCTATATTAATCCTAGATGCAGCGAAAAACTCTCCTCTTACAAATCAACAAGCTTTTTTCTCTAAAGACACCATAATTATAAATACACCTTACCAAAATATCGCATCAATTAAATCCTAACGTTTTCTGCATATATACATTGCAGAAGGTGATTTCTTATGGAAGTTAATGAATTAATAAATCTGGTAGTAAACAATGGCTTTCCAGTCTTATGAGCTGCTACCTGCTCATAAGACTAGAAAAACAGCTTAGTTCATTATCAGCTTCAATTAACAAACTCAACACCATAATTTTCACTAAACTTGGAGTTGTTATTGATCCTGAAGATAAGAAGGATAGTAGTAACTCTGGGGATGCTGCATAAAACAGTAACCATATTATACTATCCAAATTAATAATATTGAAATTAAGGCTTAAATATATAATAAAATACTGTATTGTATGTTTAGTACTAGATTTGATTGTCACAATTATTTCTCATTCAATTTACATATTTTCTTTCATAAAAAAAGATAAGAAGTAGTTTTACTTTAAGCTACTTCTTATCTTTTTTGCTATAACCTCCGCCATAAGGGGTGGTACTGCATTTCCTATCTGTTTAAATGCAGCTGTTCTTGATGATTCGAAATAATAATCATCAGGAAATGATTGTATTCTTGCTGCTTCTCTTACAGTTATAGACCTATTTTGATTAATATCAGGATGGATATAATAATGTCCGTCTTTAGCTATATGTGCTACTACTGTATGGCAGATACTGTTATATGGTACTATGTTAAATCTATCAAGAAATGAATTTTTATTATTATGAGTTGATAAATGTTCTGGTAATTCATTATATTTCAACTTTCGGCCTTCTTCATTCCAAACTTTTATATATAATTTATATATTTCTAAATCTCTTTCATTATTAGGACGACTTATATTTTGAGTTAATACATTCCATTCTTTTCTCCTAATATGAGTATATTCTAAACATTGTGTACATTCAGTTCTATACGAATTCAAACTTTCTCCAGACTTAATAAACGGTAAATCACTAAATAAATCTTTTATCGTGTACTTACTCTTTATAGCTTTAAATTCTGGATATTTAAAATTTATATCTTCTCTCCAACCAATTAATATAATTCTTTTTCTATCTTCAAGTACACCAAATTCCTTAGCATTTAATACTTTATAATCAATATTATATCCCGCGCTTTTAAATTCTTCTTTTATATTATTAAATATCACTCCATTTTGAGCTGATAATAACCCTAATACATTTTCAAATACAAATAATTTTGGTGAATATTTTATTAGAAACTTTATATATTCCTTGTATAAATAGTTTCTTTTATCTTCCACCATCCCTTTAGGATCTCTTGATCTTCCCATAATAGAATAAGCTTGACACGGTGGTCCACCAATTATAATATCAATATTTTTTCCTCTTCGATTTCTATCAATCTGTTCAAAAATACAATTTATAGTTTCTTCATTAATTTCTGAATTGATTACACTTTGAAAAACTTTATCCGGTATCTCCAAATAAAATTCTTCTCTACTTAAATTCCCATTAATATAATCAATATATATATCAAGCTTATTATTACGTTTTAAATAAAAATAAGCTTGTCTTGTTTTTAAAGTTAAACATGCTGCTTCGTCCATTTCAACATGTGCAAAAAATTTAAATCCTGCTCTATAAAATCCCTCAGATAATCCACCTGCTCCTGCAAACAAATCAATACAGTTCACTTTTTACACATCCTTTCTTACTAAAAGAATTATACTAGGTCTCTTAACCTATTACAATATTTATCTTCCAATAAGTAACTTCAATATACGAAACTTATCTAACATGTATTAAAATACTATACAAGTAACATTATATTGTTGCCTTATATAGCCTTTTAACTATACTTTGTAAATAACCCATTACTTGTAGTTATTAAAAAAACCTATTTTTTCATTATCTAATGTTCCCACTATCAAAGCCCTATCTAACAATGTATTAAATTCTTCACAGCTTGTTTCAGATACCAAACAACACGAAAAACATGCTGCCAAATTTAATCCATCCCTACCTTGTCCTAAGCTTTCTATACAGACAGGATCTAATGAACAAAATCTAGCTTTTTCTATTGCACTATCAATAATGCGAGGTAATCTATCACTTTTTCCTTGCCTAACTAATCCACCCAAGGTACCCTCTGAATCTCCATTAGCTGTATAAATCATGACACCACACATATGATAGCTATTATCATCTTTATTACAATAGATACGCTCTCTAAGAGATGTTGAACTATAACCGCATTTAAAACTCAGTTCTTTAATTATTAAATGAGAAAGGGTATGAAGTAATATGAATTTAGGTGTTATCCTTCTAATTGAAAATCCTTTATCTGATAAGATTTTATAATACTTCTTATCTATATTATTTATTCTTTCAGTTACTTCTGGATTTTCATTTATCCATCTTTCTATTATATTTTCATCTAATTCAATAAATATTCCCTCTCCATTCACTTCAACAGCTGGATACCAATTTCTATCTGACAGTGGCTTAATTAATTTATATTTTTTGTTTCCTAATTCCTCTTCATCATCACTATCCATGATATTATTATCAGGCCCATTTATTCTTGAAAATCCAGTCAAAACTCGTACTTCTCTCATTTTATGAATTAAAACAACTCTCTTTAGATATTTTTTACAATATTCTTTTACTTCTTTAGCTTCAATTTTAAAATCTGCTTGATTAATAATATCATAACTTATCTCTCCAGTTAATGCCTTATATTCTTCCTCTTTATATTTTATTTTATCAATTGCAGCATCTCTTTCATCTTCAATCTTTTCTTGCTTTCTTAGAATTATTTTTTCTACTACTAGTTTATCCAAAGTAGTTTCTTTTGCTATAGCCTCTATCTGCTCTTTTATAGTTTCATCAATACTATTCTTTTTTAATTCATTACTGATTTTTAAATTCTCAATTGTCTCTAATTGTATATTCATTTTTTCAAACTCTGATGATTCTTCAATTTGTTTTGTAAATTTATCTGAATACGGTGGAATAATTATTGAACTCTCTAGCTTTGGAAAATATACATTTATTGCTCCCCTTTGTACAGTTGTTGGATATAGTCCACACTCATCATCCTTTGTTCCATCCCATGGTCTATTTCCTTTACATTTTAAAGAAAACTTTTCATCTACTAATCCATCTTTTTGTGCCTTTTTTTCCAACATTTCAAATTCATTTTTATCACTGCTTGTAAATGTACCACTCAAACTTATTCTAGCACCACAATTTTTGTTTTTACATTCAACTGTTATTCCCTCAAGACCTGATGTAACACCACTTGTCTTAATAAATAATTGAGGATTAGCACAAATCTTTTTATGATCTTTAAGATGTGTCCATTGAATCCATGGAAAATCATCAATATGTCCATTTTCACATGCTACTACAAGTCTTGCAGGTGCTAATTTAACTTTACATTTAGGCTCAGAGCAAACTGGTCTTTTCATAACTGATTCTTCACCATTTACTTTTTTATAATCCCTTTCCCATTCTTTTAATGTTTTAAATCTTCTACATTTTGGGCAAAAGTACCAAGTTGGAAACTGTACAAATGGCATATATAATTTATCATCTTTTTTATTTTCATCTATATCATCATCAGAATGCTTAACAACTGGAGATTTAAACCCATTAACTCCAAGTACCTTTTCTAATCTTTCATCATGTATAGTTGTTAATTTCTTTTTGTCCCAGTACTCACCACTAGTTGTCATAAGTACCCAGTCTGGCAAATCAATCATAGCTCCAGTTCCAAATGGAAAAACTAATGTTGATGCTCTTACTTTCATCCTTTTCATTGAAATTTGATACTTATTTTGTAAATCACTCATTGTCTTTCCTACCTTTTTATTCAAATATTTTAACTCCAACTTCTCCATCAACATTTCTCATCGATGTCATTGTTGGAATTCCTTTTATAATTACACTTTTATCATAAAATCCGCTTATTAATGGATTATCTCCTTTAACAAATTTTACTGGCATTTCTTTATTATCTAATTTGTATTTCCAAACATTTATTATTTCTTCGAGTTTATCTCTTATATATCCTACACTTGTTGGTTCTATTTCTAATGCTCTAGCAATAATATACTCTTTTATTTTTTCTATACTATCCTCTTCTATTTCAATATTCACTGCTGAATCATCGCTATTTAAACTAGTACTATGCCTAATCATACTAATAAATACTGAATGCAGCATCCTATCAATAGATGCTTCAGAATATGGAGTAATACTTGTTGGTTCAACATATTTATAAAATGCTTGATGATAAGCTTGAAATATTTCATAATGCGAATCATCCCTAGATTTTCTTCCATCATATAATGTAAAAACTATTCCTGGATCACTACGCCCTACTCTACTTGATGCTTGTATATATTCCGATGTTAATTTAGGCTGTCCTACTATTGACATTATATTTAATCTTGGCACATCTACCCCTACTGAAATCATATTAGTTGCCAATAACATATTTATGGCTCCTCTTTCAGGATATTTTATTTCCAAATCCTTCAATGTCTTAACTATATCGGATGAACTTATTCTACTTGTTAACTCCCTAGCACTAGATATTTTCCTTGTATACCTTAAATCTTTTATTCTTCTAGCCATACGAATCATATAATCTTTTACGTCATCATATACGAGTGTTGACGCCTTTCCTAGTTCCCTTATGCTATTAAAATATGATACTAACGTCCAATATTTATCTTTTTCTTCATCAGATATATTCATTGTACCAATTCTTTGTAAAATAGCTGCAAACAATCTTATTTCTGTAGTAGTTTGTGTTTGGCCAATTCCCTCTAGCCCAACATAAAGCCTTCCAAATTTATCTTCAAGTTTACTTTCTCTTGTAAAAAATGAATCTTCAATTTCTATCCCAGGTGCTGGAAATTGTTTTACTTCTCTCTTATATAAATTCTTTATTTGCTCATCTGCTTCACATATTGTAGCTGTAGAAGCTATTATTTTGGGTTTAATCCCTTTTTTACTACATAAATAATCTATGGATGTTTCAAATAAACTAACCAATGTTCCTAATGGACCTGATATCAAATGTAATTCATCTTGAATTATTAATTCCGGTGCAGCATTATCATTACCAAATCCAAAAAAAGATGCTATCTCACCTTTCCATGGTAACATTGCAAATTTATCTACTGTCGAAAATAGCAGTGTTGGTGGTTTTTTGTATAATGATTCATCTACTATCTGAATAGGTAAATTTCCTTTAAAGTGACACTTGTCATTGGGACAATCAAATTCAAAAGTTTTGTTTCTTCCTCTAGAAATATCATAAGCTTCAATTGTAAATTTAGTTTTACACCAAGGGCACTCTCTGAGTTGAAATTTATTGTCAGCATATTCACTTTTTGAAAGTTCCCTCTTTTGAAAACTAGCATCTTTTAATGTATTCGGTGTCTGAGCAGATCCAATCCATAACCCTATTGAAATAGATTCTTTTCCTAATAACTTTTCATTTTCTTCTCGTAAATATTCACATGCACAAATTAATATACTAGCTCTTTCAAATTGCTGAGCAGCTAGTAATCTTAATGTATATCTCATTATTATTGTAGTACCATATCCCTCTTTTCCCTTACTTATCCTTCTATAGAATATTGTCAGTGCACAAACGCCCAAATAAGCTTCTGTTTTTCCTCCTCCAGTAGGTATCCATATTAAATCTACTACATCTCTATATTTATTTTCATAGTCAACTAAAGATGGTATTGTCATTAATAAAAATGCTAATTGGAATCCCCTCCATTTAGCTTCCTGGATTTCATAATTTTTGTACATATTAATTGAGTTATGTTTTTCTAAATCATTTGGATGCTTTGATTGTATTCTTTGAATTAACATTGCTGTATTTGATAATTGAAATGATTTAAACACATCACTGTTTTCAATTAATAATTTAATACCTTCCTTCATTCTGTTATAGCAGATTTTGCAGTTCTCAATGTTTTCCCCAGCTACATCCTTATATATTTCATCAAAATCCTGATTAATTATTTCACTCTCTTTTTCATCTATCCATTGCTTATAGCTTTTAATAAATTTATTTAATAAACCTATTATTTCATCTTTACTCAAGTTGCTTAAAGTTGATAAACTTAACATTGATAAAACTGAATTTTCGATACTTTTAATTTCCTTCATGTTAAATTCAGTCCCTGAAACCTCATATGTAGGCATATAATCAGTTTTTATTATTCCTCTGCCAGTTTTTCTAGATATGTTAGAAAAATCTATTGAAACACCATGACCTGCTCCATAACTTTGCTTATTTCTATATAATAATTTCAATAGCTTGTCTTCATTATTATCATCTATGTTTGAACTAACAATTTTAAAATTATTTTCTTCAGAATCTACTGCAATCTCTGGTTGGAATAGATAATTTTCTTCTAGTCCCTTTACAGTATTTTCATTTACTAACATAACTGTGATACTATATTTTTCATAATATTTTCTTTTTAAAACAAATAACTTTAATTCTTCATCTTCTATTTCAAAGAAACCATAATTACCCTTATTAAATAGAATCTCAATAGGGTTATTAAGTTTTATTGGAAATCTTTTATATGCTTTATAACGCTTACTACATTGTTTTTGCAATTTATATAACGCATCCTTTAATGTTTCCCTATTTACAAAGTATCCTTTTTCTTCAAATTTATTTATAAAACTTATATCAAATCTTTCTTTTAGTTTCAAAAATCCATCTTCATAATATACAATCATTGATACTTCTGGATCTTCTAAAGGCAATAAATCCCCACTGTAACGAACCATACACTCGCTAGTCTTAACTTCTTTATAACGCGCTCCACTTACATGAACTAATAATTTATCTAAATCTTTGTCACAAAAAAAAGTCATTCCCATAGAACTTTTTCTTAGTATATGTGAGTTATTTATATCTTCATGAAACTCCTCATCAACTGTATATCCATATTCCCTTTGTTTTCTTAATTCATTTTTCTCAACTAAATCATCTTCTTTAACAGTTGGTTCATTTTCCTCTTTAATATTATCATCTTGAATTTCATTATTAATTACAGCTTGTGATACTTGCTTTGTAAATAACACTCCTGTAGAATATCTTTTACTTGGCTTATCAGTTATTATTTCCTCTTCAATTGGTAGACCTGTTTGTTCAGAACCAGGTCCAAGAATTTCTTCTCTAACTGCATAATATATGTTATCACGTATATCCCTTAACCTATTTTCCATATATATCCTCCCACTATTCTTCTTCAATAACCTTATTTGCTAAGTACATAGGAATTTCTTTTTTTACTTGATAAATGTTCTGTACTTCTACTCTCTTTATATACTTTACTGCTTCTTCAATTCTATTACTAATCAATGAGTCTAATTCATTACCCTCTTCATTTATTGAAGACTTTAAAAGATGCCTTGCTATAACTTTACGAATAAGGATTTGGAATTTACGTATATTTGAACAAGCCTCATAGCATTGGGTATACTTATTCGATAAAATTTCCAATGACGTTATTTCTCCTAAAACTTTTAATACCTCTTGGTCTTGTGGCCCAACAACTGAATTTACAAGCCATGATCTAATTGTTGCTCCACATCTTGATACTCCCTTATCTTTTAGCTTTCTCTCCAATTCATTATATGTGATGTTATTCATTGCCATATACCTATTTAAATCTAGTTTCCATTGTTTCACCAAACTATAATCCTCGCTATATTTAGCTTTAATTTCTTCAATATTCATTAAATCAGCCATTATCTGATCAATTAAATCTTTCTCTATTTCTTCAACAAATAAAAGAACATCTCCTTTTTCAATATTTTTAGCTTTCTTATTAATAATTTCTTCTCTGCCTTCTTTTAAAACATATGCTTCATATTGTGAGGTAATAAATGCTCTTTCTCCAGTTTGAAAAGTCAAAACTAATTCACACATCGTAGGAGTTTGATTATTTCCTAAGTTTAAGTGCATTGGTATATAACTAGTTGCTATGAATCTTTCTAGTTCATTATTCAAGTTGTTTTCCTGTGATACTTCTAATTCTTCAACTGCTATTTTTTCATCATCTATAGTTAATAAATTATCTGTTTGATTAATAAACTTTAAATATTTCCTTTTTAAATATTTAATATTATTTTTTTCACTCTTTGATAAAATATAAATATTATTGCCTGAATTTAAAGCTCTATAGTTCCAGTAATAATTATTATCTAATTTAGAAGTATATATAACTTTTTCAAAAACAGACTCTTTAATTGTGTTCATTGACTCTACAGAAATATTATCTTTCAATGAATATCTTGTTTTTAGATATTTTCTAAATGCTTTTCTAATATATTTATTTTCTACTATTATTCCTGTTCTTTCATTCTTTGTTAATCTTATAATTGTCTCTAATTCTGTCCACTTATTATTTATTTTTAATTCTCTATAATATAGATTTAGACATTCATTATATATTTCACTAATTAACTCTTTTGATTCATTTGATAATGAATCTACAAATTCGCTCTTAGAAAAGCTTTGAAGTTCTTTTAAAACTGATTTTATTGTGTATCGTTTTAAGTTCTTGTTTTCAAAAAAGCTTTCATATTCTGGTAACGGCATAATCATACTAGATATGCGTTTTGCTAGTGTCCTAGCATCTATTATAAATTTAATTATTTTATTATTATCTTCAAATGTATTAATTAGGTTTCTACACTTTCTCAGTATGTTTTTCCTATATCTATCTTGACTGGAATCTTTAATAGTTACATATTTCTCTTTTACATTTATATAATTCTTTACTAATCTATACTGTTTTTTATTAAGCATATTAATATCATGTACATTGATATCTTCAAAGAATTTATCATTAATATTTACAATTTTGAAATTTTCTAAAATACGTTCTTCACCTATATATTGTTCAATTTGTAATGGTTGAAAAAATAAACGAATTTTATCAATATTATTTTTCTTACTTATGTATATTACATCCTCTAAATCATCCTTGTTTATCTTATCTTGCAATATAACAACTGAATTAATCTTTTTGTTTTTCTTTATAATATCTTTTGCATTATAAACTTTAGAAGTAAATTTTATAATTGGCTCTTGCTTTGATGAATTACCTTTAAAATAATAATAATTATCTTCTGACAAACAATACGCTATTGGAAATACTTCACCTATATTTAATAACTCTCCACAAAATTTTATTTTTAATTTTTCTATAATAGAAAATACACTATCCTTGTGTGCTACAATTAACGTTGATTTACTTATTACTTTTGAAAAAACATCATTATCAATGTTCAATATTTGAGATATTATGTTTCTAGTCTTTTTAGCTCCTCTATTGTTATCTTTAGGGTACTTATTTAAAGTAGTCGCACTTCCCTTATAAAAACTTATCTTATATGATTGCTCTATTGGTAAACGATATAATAAATCTGAAAATTTAAGTTTTAATTTTTCATCCTCACTTCCAATAAACTCGCACCTTGCTTTGCTATACTCTAATATATCACCTGGTTCTATTTCATCAATTAAATTATTACCATCTGAATAAATATTATCTAAATATTGAAATAGTCCAGAATAAATAATAAACAATGCTATAAAATAAGTACTGTCTTTTGGAATAATGTAAATATTGGAATTCTCTTTTTCATTTAAAAATGTATCTATAAACCTCTTCTCCAAATCATGTAAGCTAATCTCTTTCCCTTCGTAGTATATGTTAAGTTTTTCAATTGATTTTAATATCATATCATTATACATATTTTTACCTCAATAATACTATTTATAATAATATATTACCATATATTCTATTTAATTATATATTTACATATAAATATAACGCGTTGTGCTAGTTAAAATTTTTTAAAAAAACTCTAACAATAATCAATCATCTCAATTAAAATATAATTAACCAAACAAAAACATAATAAGGAGATGATTGAAATGTTAGAGTTCACTTATTATAATACTGAAAAAATTGATAATTTAAAAGACTTTTTTACAGTTGTTTTTGTTTTATTTGATAATGTTTACAATGAAATTATTCCTTGCGAAATAAAAAATAGAGGGAATATTTCTGATAGTAAACTTTCAGATTCTGAAATAATATCAATAAATAAATGTAGCAATATAAAATAATGGTACATTTGTTAATGCTCCTGCAAATAGAATTATTGTCTTATAAAGACCAAGTACAGTATGCTTGGATAGTACCCTAAACCCCGACATACTTACAAGATATACCAGAATTTCTTTTGATAAAGTATTTGTTATATTTATTCCATATATCTTGCTTAATAATATTGACATTTCATGTAAAATACTGTCAAAAGATATTTGTAGCAATCTCAAGTAAATTAAATAATCTAATATAGGAGAAGCAATTTTATCAAAAGGAGAGAACATGATAAAAGAAGCTGTTGAATGCATTGATTTAGGAACAGAGTACTGCCCTTGTAAATTAGCAGAACAAGGGCAATGTCTTATTTGTTCACAATGTCAGGGAGAATGTTTCTGTGATTGTTTGAATTGGAAAGGTGTATGTGTTTATCAAGAACTTTATAACAATGGTAACAAAGCTAAGGAAGGACGTAAAACTTATGATTGTACAGTTACTGAAGTGACTAATTATGATGATAAAGTGATCATGATTAATTTTAAGGCACCACACAAATTAGTTTTGGATCTTGTAAAGCCAGGAAGTTATATTTTTATAAGGACTGATGAAAATAATTATTTTGATATACCTATTTCTATAATGAATAGTGATATTGATAATGATATTCTTACTGTTGCCGTAGAAATGAGAGGTGTTAAGACTAATAGGCTTTTAAATACAAAGGAAAATGAAAACATAGTAATAAGAGGACCATACTGGAATGGTGTATTTGGACTTAAAAATATTAAAGCTCAGAATAATAAAAAAGTACTTGTTTTAGCTAGAGGAATAGGATTAGCTCCAATGATGCCAGTAATAAGAAGACTTATATCAAAAGGAAATAAAGTTACTGCAGCATTAGATATAGAGCCATTTAGTGAAAACTTTGCAGATAAGTTTTTACAAGAGTATGATTTAGAAATAAAAGAAAAGGTACTTATTGAAAAAGGAAAATTAACCGAGTATGCAAAAGTAATAATAAGGGATTCATTAAATGAGGGTGCAGATTATATTCATATAGCAGGTGCAGATATTCTTACTTATGATGTAATTGATTATCTTAAGGAAATAGGAAGAGATGATGTAACACTTTCCTGTTGCAACAATTTTAAAATGTGCTGCGGAGAAGGTATATGCGGAGCTTGTACAGCTAGATTTTCAGGACATAAAGTAAAAAGGTTTTGTAAGGAGCAGGCTGATCCAAGGGCCATATTTGAGGGGAGGAGATTTATATGAAGGTTATCATTGTTGGAGGTGGCTGGTCAGGCTGTGCAGCAGCTATTAGCGCAAAAAAAGCAGGCGCAGATGTTACAGTAATTGAAAAAACAGATCTTTTACTTGGTCTTGGTAATGTTGGTGGAATAATGAGAAATAATGGAAGATATACAGCGTCAGAAGAACTTATTGCACTTGGAGGCGGTGAACTCATAAAGATGACAGATAAAATATCTGTTCATAGAAATGTAGATTTTCCAGGTCATAAGCATGCAACACTTTATAATGTAAATATGATTGAAGGTGAAGTAAGTAAGTATTTAAAAGATATTGGCATAAATCTTATGATGGAAAGCAGAGTGAATGATGTCAATTTTAAGGATGGAAAGATTAAAGGTGTATATTTAAGTGATGGATCTTATATTGATGGAGATGTCTTTATTGAAACAACAGGAACAACAGGACCTATGGGAAACTGTTTGAGATATGGAAATGGATGTTCTATGTGTGTTTTAAGATGTCCAGCATTTGGTCCAAGAATAAGTATAAGTCAAAGATGCGGTATAAATGACATTCAGGGAGAAAGAGGCGATGATATTTTAGGTGCCATGTCAGGTTCGTGTAAACTTGTAAAAGAAAGTTTGTCTGATGAAATAAGAACTGAACTGGAAACTAAGGGTGTTGTTGTTTTGAAGGTTCCAGCAGAAGATGTAAATTACGGAAAGCTTGAAACAAAAGTATGTCAACAGTATGCATTAAAAGAGTTTGCTGAGAATATCGTTCTTCTTGATACAGGTCATGCTAAGTTAATGACAACCTACTACCCTCTACCAAAATTGAGAAAAATAAAAGGATTAGAAAATGCAAAATATGTTGATCCATATGCAGGTAGTAAAGGTAATTCAATAAGATATCTTTCTGTAGCACCAAGGACTAATGATATGAAAGTAGAAGGAGTAGATAATTTATTCTGTGCAGGTGAAAAAAGTGGTTTGTTTGTTGGTCATACAGAAGCAATATGTACAGGAACACTGGCAGGACACAATGCAGTAAGACTAGGCATGGGAATGCCATTATTAATACTTCCATCATCAATAGCTATAGGTGATATAATAGCATATGCAAATGAAAAGGCAGCAACAAGGGAAGGACGTAAAGATAGATATACATTTGCAGGTGCAGGTTATTTTAAGAGGATGAAGGCTTTAGGTCTTTACACATTGGATATTAAAGATATTGAGGACAGAGTAAAAAAAGTAAATCTTGATAATATATTTGATGAAAAGCTATGTTAATAAATTAAATATTTAAATAAGCTACATCGTTATTTTCAGACTATAATTTAGTCTTTCAAATAACGATGTAGCTATTTTTTATATTAATGCAATCATAAATGGAATTGCTATTTTTATAAATAAACTTCCCATTCCAATTAAAATATATATGATTGGTGCAGAGTTATTTCCCTTAAAAATTTCCTTAATTTCGGCAAGTGCCTTTTCAAAAGCTTCCTCTTTGCTTTTATTTAATACAACTCTATTAATTACAATTTTTAAAGCACCTATTGCTGTTATTATAAGCCACAATATAAGCATTAATCTATTACTTAAAGTCATGTCCTTATTAATAATAATAAAATTAAGACTAAAAGCAAAACTTAAAATTGTTGACATTTCATATGCTGTATTAATTAATTTTGCATTAAACTTCATGTATATCCCCACCTTTTCATATTATAAAACAATTATACAGGGAAATATCTACATGTTTTATTTGTAAATATTTCCCAAGAAATATTTTATACTTTACTTTCCTTTTTTATCTTCTTAAGTGCTTTCTTTGAACCTCTTTCTATATCATGTTCAAGCTTTCTCTCTTTATATGAAACAAATAACTGATTTAAATCATATCCTTCTGGATATAATTCTATAGATTTAAATTCAATTTTAAGTCTTTTATAATTAATTTCCTTAAAATCTCCATCTACAAAAACTATAACATTATTAAACTGATTAATTTCCTTATATACAATCCCACTCTTATTTATATCAAGTATAGTTACCTTATCACCTTTTTCAAAAGAAACTTCAGCATTAAATGATTTTTCTTCACTATTTCTTTTTATTTTACTATCTTTTAGTTCTTCATAGTTATAATTTTTATTTCCCATATACATTCTACTCTTTTTCAGAATACTCTCAGGTATTCCCATCTTTTCAGAAATGTATAGAGCATTACTATCACCACTTTTCCCTATATGAAGTCTATATAAGGGTTCGAGTGTATCCTTTTTAAATTCCATTGCGGCATTTTCAAAGTGAGGATGATTTTCTGAAAAATTCTTTATCTCACCATAATGTGTAGATGCAACAGTTATACAACCTTTGTGATAAAACTCTTCTAAAATTGCTATAGCAAGAGCTGCCCCCTCGTTGGGTTCAGTTCCACTTCCTATTTCATCAAATAAAAGTAATGTATTTTTTCTGCTGTCTTTTAAAATTTCTGCAAGATTCTTAACATGAGATGAAAAAGTACTTAAAGAATTTTCAACACTCTGATTGTCTCCAATATCTACAAACACCTTATCAAATACAGACATTTCACTTCCTTCTCTACATGAAACATGAAAACCGCTCATTACTGCAAGAGTCATAAGTCCTACTGTTTTAAGAACTACTGTCTTTCCTCCAGCATTTGGTCCTGTAATTATGAGACTTCTATATGAATCACCTATTTGAAAATCAAGTGGTATACAATTTTCAATAAGATTATATCTTCCTTGAATTATATTTATATATCCACAGTCATTAAGCCTTGGCTTAATTCCATTTATTTCTCTGCTGTATTTTGCTTTTGCAAGTATCATATCATATTCTGAAATTACGTCAATATTAACTTTAAGACTTTGTATCCTCTCATAAATCATTTCACTTATTGTAGATAAAATTTTATATTCTTCAACGCTTTCGTCTGCTGTAAGAGCTACAAGTTCAACAGTATATTTTGAAATTATATTTGGCTCTATAAACACAGTACTTCCTTTTGAAGACACTTCTACAATACTTCCCTGTACATGATTTTTATAAGCTGCTTTTATTGGAACAGTATATCTCCCATTTCTTTGACTTACAAAAAACTCTTGAAGATATTCTCTATTTGATGTATTCTTAATAAATTTTTCAAGCTTTTCTTTAATCTTTTCTTCACATATACTTATTTGTCTTCTTATCTTTTTAAGATCCTTTGTAGCATTAGAATCAACAATACTGCCCCTTATTGCATTTTCAATTTCTTCCTCAATATATTTAAGTTCTGTTATATTCTCACCATAGGAACTTAAAGTTTCTGCATATCCTTCTTTATCTTTAATAAAACTCTTTATTTTTCTACATCCTCTTAAGAAGTCACATATAGATGTAAGTTCTGATGGTTCAAGCACACCACCTTTATCTATTTTATCAAGAAGTGGACATATATCAAAAATTCCTTCTAAAGGAATATGATATCCTGCATCTAAAAGTCTTCGTCCTTCACTTGTTTCATCTAACATTCTATTTACATTTTTTATATTACTACTTGGATATAGTTTATCTATTAACTTCTTTCCAAGTCCACTCATGCAATAAGATTTTACAATTTCTTTTAATTTATCATAATGTAATTTTTCAAAAGTCATATTATTCATAGTTTAAATTTCCTCTTTCATTATATATTTAAATTCAAGCCATGAATTCTGTATAGATTTCATAGGTACGCAAAAAAGCTATGGATACTTCCACAGCTTAAAATTTATCATTAACATAAAACAGTAAAAAATATATCTAAATTTAACAATTTATATCTATCAAACAACAATCATTGTGAAACTCTTCTAACACATTTCATGTTTGTTGAAATCATATAACGTTATCTCTATTTAAAATATATAATACTGTCTTTAATAAAGAAAATTCATGACTTGTAGTATCAACAATTTAATTAATTCAACAACAATCAAAGGTATAACAAACCCCTTTTTTGAATTAATATTAAATTTATTATTTATTGATACTAGACACTCACAAAATTCCCTCACTTCATCTTGAAATCTATACTTAATTTTAATTTTATATTATTGTAAAAGAATAAAATTTTAATTCTTTTACAATAATGATATATCTTTGTTGGTTTTTAGTCAATATTAATTTTACAATACTTTTTTTCTAATTTTGTTTAATATACTTTTATTAGTAAGAAGTTCTGATGTTATTAATGATACTAAAGGAACAGTTAATATTACAGCAATACTTCCTGATATGCCCTGCATTATTTCAATTCCTATAGAATACATATTCATAACTTGATTATACTGCATACAGTATGAATATGATAAAATCAGCGTATTAATTGATCCTCCAGTAAATGCAAGAATTAATGTATTTGACATAGTTCCCATCATATCACGACCAACATTTATTCCAGATTTAAACAATTCTTTTCTGCTAAGATCATTATTCTTTTCATAAATTTCATTTATTGTAGAAGCTACGGACATACTTACATCCATAACAGCTCCAAGAGATGCTATTAAAATCCCAGCAAACAATATTCCTCCTATTTGAAGACTTGTATTATTTCCTATAAAAATAAGTTCTTCAATATCTGATACATTGTATCCTGATATTCTACTGAAATATCCAAATCCTGCTGCAAAAGCTCCTGCTATTATAACACCAATTATAGTTCCGAGAGTTGCACTTACAGATTTTACTGTAAACCCATCTATAAGATACATTGTTACAATTGTAGTTAAAATAACAACTACAACAGCAGACCAAAATGGGGAATATCCTTTGTAAAGCATAGGTATAAAAAGATATAATATACACATGAATGTAAAAAATAAACCTATTGCTGACTTTAACCCTTTTTTGCCTCCAATAGCCCATAACATTAATACGAAAAGTCCAACAAATCCATAAATTATAGGTTCTCTATGGTAACTATATACTGATGCAGAATAATTATCTCCACTTGTACTTAAATTTAAAATAACCTTTGTGTTAACGTTGCATTTAGCCCCATAAAGATATCCATAAAAACTTGTTGCCTCAATAGTTCGTCCTTTAAATTCACCACTGAGTACTTTTACCTTTATCTTCTGCCTGCTTTCTTGTGTATTTTTATTTTCATCTACAATCTCAGTAACAATTCCTTTTTCGAAACTCGTTCCTTCTCTATTTACAAGCTGAACTCTCTGAAAATTATTAAAAAATAATAAAAATACACAAAATCCAATTCCTAATGTTAATATTATACCTCTTCTTATATTATCTTTCTTATTACTAAATAAATTTGCAAGCATATTCTTGACCTCCTAAAAAAACCATAGGAGCAAGTTTCTATACTTACTCCCACAATTTCTAAAAACATCTTTCTCAATATTATAATTCTTCTTTTGTTTTAATCTATATACTATCTCTGCTTATGAATTTTCTACTTTGTTTTAGTTATTTTAAATGTATCGTCTATTTTTTCTCCATTATCAGTTCTATAAGTACTTATTGAAAATTCTGTATCACTAATATGGATTGTAGAATATGTTGGAACATCTTCTTGCCATCTTGATGCAATATATGATTGTTTTCTAGTAACTAAATCATAATACTTACTTCCTGATGCTGAGTTTGCAGTCATATAAAGAATTCCTTCTGGATCAACTACATTATTAATATCACCTTTTGTTGTCTCAACAGCTTTTTTATCCTCAACATATTTTAAATACTCTTCATATTTTTCATCACTTTCAACTTCACCATCAAAATATTTTTCAAAATCATCTTCTGATAATAATTTAGATTCATCCTTTTCTTTATATCCACCAGATAATATGTGAGATCTTGAATATGCATGATCATGACCAGTTAATACAACATCAATATCATTATCTTCAAATATAGGAACTAATGAATACCTTAAAGATACTATTTCTGGCTCATTTGAATGTTCACCTGAACCATAAATATCTTGATGCAGTGTAACAACTTTCCATCTTGCATCCTTATTTTCACTTACAGCTTTTTCAATAAATTCTTTGTGCTCTGCAATATTATAATTATTTGTATTTAATACCATGAAAAGAGTATTTCCATATGTATAATAATAATCTCCACCTGCTACAGTTTCCCCAAGTTCTGAAGCATTTGGGTTATTGAAATGATACGAATAATTTCCACTTGGTGCATCATGATTTCCTATAGTAGTTGCTACTGGAAGCGACTTAAGAGCATCTGCACTTAAATATCCTGCATATTCAATTTCATTCTTGTCATATGTCTTACTTGGATTTTTCTTATCTCTTGACTGTATCTGATCTCCAGCTGAAATCATAAAACTTATATTAGGATTATCTTTTAATGCTGTATTTATAGTATTATTCCAGTTAAAACTATCATTTCTAGTTGCTTTATCCTGTCCTTGTTCAGTTTCTGATCCTGTTGCTATGTTTCCACTTGAAGAACCAATCTGTGGGTCCCCTACAAATAATATATCGAATTCTTTAGTACTTCTTGCTCTATAAGAAACTGGTTCACTCCATTTTCCATCAACTGTATAACTATAATAATATGTTGTATTTTCAGTTAATCCTGTAACAATACACTTATTAGATACATATCCACTCACAGCTTCTTCACTAGTTACCTCAATTTCTTTTCCATCTTTTAAATCAGCTTTTTTTCCAAACTTAAATCTTGGTTTTTCATTAGATTTTTTTGAATACCATGAAAAGTTAAGTTCAGTTTCATCTTTACCTGGTGTTAAAGAAACCTGTGTAGGATTATTCTTTATTTGTTCCCATTCATCACACCATTTTTCCCATTCTCCATTGTCTGCTGCTGATGTCTTACTAGCCTCTGTCCATCCATCATTGTCTGCTGCAAATACCCCTGCACTTGCACTTAAAACAACCGTTAATGTAAGTAAAATAGTCATTAATTTTTTTGCACGTTTTATCATTATTTACTCCTCCAAAATTAGCTTACTATAGGATTATAGCTTTTGAAATTAGTGGCAATTAACCCACAAAAATTATTATACAGAAATTTAATGGTAGATAAATGTTTGTTAAAGGCTTTTTACGTATTTTAACTCATCTTTTACATAACATGTACCATTCTTAACATTTCTAATTATTTGCAAAATAAAAAATCATATGTGTAATAAAACTAAAATTACACATATGATTTTCTTATTAATAATATATTTAATTTTTATTGAACTCTAGGGATAATTCCAGTTATAATAAGACCTGCCCATTCTTTATCCTCGTATTGAATCCATTCACATTCAACATCAAGATGTTTAAGCCATGCATTTAATCCATAACTTTTTTTACTTACATTTGGACACTTTCTTCCATGGATTTCTTTTATGTACTCAAGAAGATCAGTTTGCTCATCTCTACCAAGTTCCTTGTTCATAATATTTCTTATATAATCAATACATTCAGTATAAGCCATGCTGTCAACAAGATATATTTCATCTGCATGAACTTGTCTTTCCTTATTTAAATTATCCATAATTTCATTTATTTCATCTTTATTGCTTAAATAATGTTTAGCTCTTCTTAAAGCTTCAATATCATTATCTAATTTGTTAATCTTTTTTTCTAAACTTTCATAAATCATACTATTTTCTCACTTTGCTATAAATTTTATTTTCAGTCAGTTAATTATATCATTAATATTTCTATTTTCATATGATTTAATTAACTCTTAAATACTTAATTTAAAATAGCATATCCTCATCAATTTCTTTGCATTTTCTCTGTGCTTCTGGAACATCTAAAATAACTTCAAAAAAATATCTTGATATATATTCAAAATCAAATGAGCCATTTCTAAAGCACCATCTGACTGCTGTAGCGTGTAATTGCTGAAACAATAGTGTCACAAGTACATCAGGTCTTGTTTTATTTAATATTTCTCCATTTTCTTGAGCTTTTTTTACAATATCAATTTGAATCTTTAAAATCTGCTTACGGTCATTATTAACCTTAAAAGTTCCTATATTGCAGTCATTAAGATTTTTTATGACTATTTGTTTTACTATGGTAACTCCTGAACTTTCTATGAAATCAATGAAAATTTTATTTAGCATCCATAATTTTTCCACATTTGAATCAGCTGTCATTATTGTTGCCAAATCATTAGATGTAAGCTGACATGGTATTTTATAATATTTATTTAAAAGGTCATCCTTTGAATCAAAATAATAATAAAATGTATGCTTGTTTATACCACTTGCTTCACAAATTTCTTTAAGTGTTACATTATCGTATCCCTTTTCATTTATTAGATTTAATGCAACCTTCCTAATTTTCTTCTTTGTTGCATTTTCATACTGCATCATTAAATTCTCCTCCCTGTAATATATTTTCATAGTAGCAATATTTAACACTATAGTCAATATTACAAATTACTATAGTATATTTTTTTTAATAACCTATTTACATTTTTATTATACTGCGGTATCATAATTTTCATATATTAGGTATCAAAGGAGAATTTTAGAATATGATTAAGCTGCTTAAATATGCCGAACCTTATATTCTGCTAATCATTGCCGCCATAATTCTTTTATTTGGTCAGGCTATTTGTGATCTTTCACTTCCAGATTATATGTCTGACATAATAAATAAGGGTATTACTGTAGGCGATAAAAATTTTATTATAAAAACTGGCTTTACCATGCTTGGAATTTCACTACTTAGTGCAGTTTTCACTATTATTGTTAGTTTTTTAGCTGCAAAGATTGCTGCTGGAATGTGCAGGACAATAAGAAATGACCTGTTTACAAATATAGAGACATTTTCTAATGCAGAATTTGATAAGTTTTCGACTTCATCCCTAATAACAAGAACTACAAATGATATAACACAAATTCAAATGCTTATTGTTATGAGTATAAGGATGATTTTTTATGCTCCAATAATGGCAATTGGTGGTTTTGTACATGCTCTTGCAAATAGTAAATCCATGTCCTGGATAATCGCATTAGCTATAATATGTCTTCTTGGTCTTATACTTACTATTTTTACAATAGCAATGCCTAAATTTAAAATAATTCAAAACCTTATAGATAAATTAAATCTTGTTGTTCGTGAAAATCTTGATGGAATCCTAGTAATAAGAGCATTTAATACTCAGGAGTTTGAAGAAAACAGATTTGACAAAGCAAATAAGGATCTTACAGATACAAATTTATTTGTTAACAGAGTTATGGTATCAATGATGCCAATTATGACTTTAATAATGAACTTAGTAACGGTGTTAATTGTATGGGTAGGTGCTAATCAAGTATCAGGCTTCAAAATGGATGTTGGTGAAATGATGGCATATATGCAGTATGTAATGCAGATAATCTTTGCATTTCTAATGCTTTCTATGATGTTTATTATGATTCCAAGAGCTTCCGTATCTGGTGATCGTATTGCTGATGTACTTGAAGCTAAAACATCAATTAAGAATAATCATATTGCCTCTAAAATTGACAATTGTACTGGATTAGTAGAGTTTAAAAATGTTTGTTTTAGATATCCTGGGGGTGATGAGGATGTACTAAATAACATCAGCTTTACTGCAAGACCTGGTGAAACAACTGCATTTATTGGATCAACAGGAAGTGGAAAATCAAGCATCATAAATTTAATTCCAAGATTTTATGATCCTTCTTCAGGTGAAGTATTAATTGATGGCATTAATATAAAAAATATTGATCTTCATGAGCTTAGAAAAAATATAGGGTATGTACCTCAAAAAGGTATTTTATTTTCAGGAACTATAAAAAGTAATTTATCTTATGCTGATAAAAATGCTAGTGATGAAAATATTCTAAGAGCTGCTTCTATCGCTCAAGCAATGGAATTTATCGATTCTAAACCTGAAAGATTCGATGAAATAATAGCACAAGGTGGAAATAATGTTTCAGGAGGACAAAAACAGCGTTTGTCAATTGCAAGAGCTTTACTTTCAAAGCCACAGATAGCTATTTTTGATGACAGTTTTTCAGCATTAGATTTTAAAACAGATGCTGCACTTAGAAAAGCATTAAAAAAAGAAACTGGAAGTTCAACTGTACTTCTAGTTGCTCAAAGAATAAGTACAATCATGAATGCTGAACAAATAATAGTTCTTGATAATGGTCACATAGCTGGAAAAGGTACTCATGAAAATCTTATGAAAACTTGCAATATCTACCGAGAAATTGCTTTATCTCAGTTAAGTCAGGAGGAATTATCATGAGTGAAAAAAGAAGTGGCCCTCCTATGGGCGGACCCATGGGAATGGGTGGAAAAATGGGCGGTGGAGCAAAAGCTAAAGATTTTAAAAAAACAATGATGGATTTAATTCATTATCTAGAAGATTATAAAGGTAAAATAACAGCAGTTATTATTTTAGCAGCCTTTTCTTCACTTTTTTCAATAGTTGGTCCTAAAATTTTAGGTAAAGCAACAACAAAGTTATTTGAAGGTCTTATAGCTTACCTTTTAGGAACAAATTTACTTACAGATTTCCCCTATATAAGAAACTGTATTATATCTTTAGTAGTCCTTTATTTAATATCAGCATTATTTGCATACATACAGGGATATATAATGTCTGGTGTTTCCATGAACGTAACATATAAACTCAGGAAAGAAATTTCACATAAAATGAATAAATTGCCCTTGAAATACTTTGATACACGAACACATGGTGAAGTCCTATCAAGAATAACAAACGATGTTGATACTGTAAGCCAAACACTTAACCAAAGTTTGTCTCAAATAATAACTTCAACTGCAACTGTAATTGGTGTTCTTATTATGATGCTTTCTATCAGTGTTCTTATGACTTTTGTTGCTTTTTTAGTAATCCCATTATCAGGTCTCCTCATTATGGGTGTTGTAAAAAAATCTCAAAAATACTTTAAGCAACAACAAAAATCTTTAGGTTCATTAAATGGACATATTGAAGAAATATATTCAGGACATAATATTGTCCAAGTTTTTAATGGCGAAAAAGAGGCAATTGAAACATTCACTAAAATAAATGACGATCTCTACACTTCAGCATGGAAATCACAATTTTTATCAGGAATGATGATGCCAATTATGAGTTTTATAGGTAATTTAGGTTATGTTGCTGTGTGTATTTTAGGAGGTTATCTTGCTGTAAAAAAGACAATAGACGTTGGTGATATACAGTCATTTATTCAATATGTGCGTTCTTTCACTCAACCAATAGCACAGCTTGCAAATATTTCAAATACACTTCAATCTACTGCCGCTGCTGCTGAACGAGTTTTTGAGTTTTTAAATGAAGAAGAAGAAGTTCCCGACACATCTTCACCAATAAAATTAAATTCAGTTGTCGGTAATGTTGAATTTAAAAATGTGCACTTTGGATATACTGAAGATAAAATAATAATAAATAATTTTTCATCATATATAAAATCTGGTCAGAGAATTGCAATAGTCGGTCCTACTGGTGCTGGAAAATCAACAATTATAAAACTTCTAATGAGATTTTATGATATTAATTCTGGTGAAATTCTTATTGACGGTCACAGCATAAAAGATTATACAAGAAATGATCTTAGAGAAATGTTTGGTATGGTACTTCAAGATACATGGCTATATAATGCCAGTATTTTTGATAATATAAAATACGGAAATTTCGATGCAACTAAGGAAGATGTTATAAATGCCGCAAAAGCTGCCCATTGTGATGAATTTATAAAAGCGCTTCCTAATGGATATAACTTAATATTAAACGAGGAAGCAAATAATATATCACAAGGACAAAAGCAACTTTTAACCATAGCACGTACGATTCTGTCAGATCCTAAAATACTTATACTTGATGAAGCCACAAGTTCTGTTGATACACGAACTGAAGTATTAATTCAAAAAGCTATGGATCATCTTATGAATGGAAGGACAAGCTTTATAATAGCTCATAGATTATCAACAATAAAAGATGCTGATATTATCCTTGTAATGAAAGATGGCGATATTATAGAACAAGGAAGTCATGATGAATTATTAAAAACTGATGGATTTTACGCTCATTTATATAACAGTCAATTTGATGAATGTGAACAATAATCTTTTTAATGGAGGAAAAATAATATGAAAATACCAAAAAAAATTATATATCCCGTATTAATAGTTCTTGTTATTGTAAGCTGTAGTATCGGGTATTATTTCTACAGCACTAATGTCTTATATTTCAAAACAGATAATGCTAAAATCACTTCCAAAATGTACACAATAACTCCTGTGACTAATGGTAAGGTTATTGAATGGAATGTTGATGTTGGTGATGTTGTAAAAAAAGATCAAATTCTTGGACGACAACAAGTCCTTCCTTATATAACTTCTCCAATCAATGGAACAATAGTAAAAAATGATGTTGTGAAAAATGAAACTGTAAGTGCTGCTACTCCCCTTGCAATTGTAGCTGATACAGATAATATGTATGTAGGTGTAAACATTGAAGAAACAGATATACGTAAAATTTTAGTTGGACAAGATGTAAAAATAACATTAGACGCATATCCAGATAAAACATTTAAGGGCAAAGTTACAGAAATAGATAATACTACACAAACTTATTTTTCAGGAACTTCAAGCCTTTCTACAAGCGGAACTTATACAAAAGTCACACAACTTGTACCTGTAAAAGTTTCAATAGAAAATAATGATAATCTCCCTCTTACTTTAGGTATGAATGCAATCGTAAAAATAAAATTAAAATAATGACTCTATGAAAGGAGTGAAATATAATGAAAAATAAAATCTTAGCAATCTTACTTATACTATCTTTAAGCACATTTTTTACAAGTTGTTCTCCATTCACTAAAGAAGATATAGCCAATGTTACATTGACTAAAGTTAAAAGTTCTGATTCAATAAGCGACACAGTTTATACATCTAATATTGAAAGTCAAGATGATATTTCTGTATTTCCAAGTAGTCCTGGAAAAGTTCAAAGTATCAATTTTGAACTTGGACAAGAAGTAAAAAAAGATGATGTTCTCTTTGTCCTTGATAATACAGAGTTAACATATAAACTAAATGCTGCAAAGGCAAACTATGATTCTGCATCTGCATCTTACGATAAAGTTGCAAGTGGAAGTGCAAAACAAGCACAAATAGATGCAGAAAAAGCACTAGAAGCAGCACAAAATGAACTAAAAGATGCTCAAAAAGCTTATGATATTGCAAAAGATCAATATTCTAATAATACAAACATAACTTCAGCACAAACAGCTTATGATTCAGCCAAGTTAAATTATGATCGTACAAATACACTCTACACTGCTGGAGGCGCATCAGAAGTTGATTTAGAAGCAGCACAAGATAAATTAACAACTGCAAAAGCTGCTTTAGATCTTGCAAAAGACAATACATCCATGGCACTTTCTACAGCTGAAACAAGACTTAGCAATGCAAATGCAAGTTATAATAGCGCAAGTGCAAATGCTACTATTACAAGTTCAATTACAAATCCTGATAATATAACAGCAGCAAAAGCATCCATGGATAGTGCTAAAGCTTCTTTAGATTTAGCTCAGTATTCTTTCGATAATGCAGTAATTAAAGCACCTGTTGATGGAAAAATAAGTGCAAAAAACATAAGTGTTGGAGAATATACATCTACACAAACCCCTTCATGTATAATTACTAATGAAAATACTTTAAAAACTACGATAAAAGTTACTGAAACAAATATACAAAATATTAAAGAAGGGCTTGATGCAAATATCTACATTCCTTCATCTGGAGCTTCATATAGTGGAACTGTATATGCAATCTCTCCCTCTGCAGACACATCTACAGGAATGTTTGATGTAAAAATAAATATAACTAATCCTGATGAAAACTTAAAGGTAGGAATGGTTGCAAATGTAACATTTAATGCCAATAATGAAAATGAATCTGTACTTGTTCCAAGTCAGTGTGTTTTCAATAAAGATAGTGATTCACCATATGTTTATATAATAAATGGTGATAGATTATCTAAAAAATCTGTTACTGTTTCTGAAAACCAAAATGATTATCTCGTAATAACTGATGGATTAACTACAGATGATGAAGTTGTTCTTCAAGGAAGCTCAAACCTATCAGATAATGTTAAATATAATATAGTAAAAACTAATTAATAAGTTTATTTTCAGCTTTTTAAAAATAAAGTATACAATATTAAAAGAGACAGTTTGTTTATGTTTATAATAAGCTGTCTCTTTTAAAATATAATAACTTTTAGTATCACATTATTTCAAACTGTGTTTAATCTATTCTCCATGATTCTACTGCACTTTTAAGCTGTCCACCACATCTTGAAAGTTCTCCCATAACCTGCTGTATTCCATATTCACTCTTAAACCAATTTTCTTTATTAATTCCATCAACATCAACTGGACAAACTATAAATTTTGTATTTTGATAAGCCCAACTGTAAAACATAAGACACCTTTTTGCATGAAATGATTTGCAGCATATTATTGCTTTTTTCACATTAAGTCCAAGTTTGTCTGTAACTCTTTTTGAGTTAAAAGCATTTTGTTTTGTCCATGTTGCACAATCTTCCTTTAATACAACTTCTTCTGGTACTCCATTTATAATTGCCACATCTTTTAAAAATTCAAATTCAGTTTTATAATCTTTTTTGTATTTGTCCTTCTTACTTTCAGGTTTTGTAAAACCATTAAATTTCATACTAAATTTTCCTGATGGAAGTATATATGGTGCATATCCATGTAAATATAGATCACAAGCTTTCTCCATGGGTTCTGGATATAATCCACCTGGAACAAATATTATGTCTGACTTCTCAATCTTATCTTCAACAAAAATGTATGATGTAATTTCTTCAATAAATTCTCTTCCTTTTTTCATAACCATTTCTCTCCCAAAAACTTCAATAATTTTTTAAATACCTTAGTCTATACTAACACTTAAACTTTTCTATAATGTAAATAAAACCATATATTTATATTTTTACATCTTTGAAAGTTTTTTATAATAATTTTATTGTATCACAATTTTATATTCTAATATTATTATTTTTAATCAAAACAGGAGTACTTACTTAACTTCAGCACTCCTGTTTCTTATCTATGATTTATATATTGCTTTTATTATCAATTCTCTATTCTATGCTAAATACTTGTTTTTTACCTTAGTTGAAAAAGTCTCTAAAAGTATCGCACAAATTACTATTGCAATTGTTATAAATCCTACTTCCCCAACATTAAAATAAAAATTACTAGCCATAAAAAGTTCAAAGCCTATACCACCAGCCCCTGCTGCTGCTCCCATAGCAACTCCATTTGTAAAGTTAATTTCAAATCTCATAAATGTCCATACTAAAATATAACTTATAGATGATGGTATCACAGCCTGAAATACTATCTGCCACCAACTTGCTCCACTTGCTTTAAGCGCTTCTATAGTACCTTCATTAATCTCTTCAAAAGCTTCTGAATAAGCTTTAATAAGATATCCAATTGTATGAAATGTCATACCTATTACAGCTGCTTCACTTCCAAGTCCTGCAGTTACTGCAAAAATCAAAACCCATAATACTGTAGGAACAGCTCTTATAAATGCAACAAGACTTTTTATTACATTAGATAAGGTAGGTGTTGATAAGTTTTTAGCAGCAAAAAGCCCTAAAAACAGTGCTATTATAGCTCCAATGACTGTTGTAAGAAATGATAATGCAAATGTTATTGCTAGCTGATTAAGTGCATCTCTTAATGTAAAATGTGAAAGTCCTGCACCTAAAAACATGTTTTTTATATTTACTAAGGTTTCAGCAATTGCTTTTCCAATTTCTATCCCCTTATAATCAAATGTAACAAATCCCAAAATCGTTATTGCAATGAGCGAAACTAATGTAAGTTTTATATATTTTTGTGATGGATCATTTGATTTTATCTTTATTTTTCCTGATGCACTCTTATTAATATGAAAATCTAGAGACTGTACACTTGTTTCCATTAAAGAATCACCCTCCTCACATAATTAGATATAAATTCTATTATAAAAACTGCTATTACTATAGATATTACAACAAGACTTGCAACACCATAATTCATGCTTTTATAGTAAAGATCAAATACAAAACCTATACCTGTACCTGTTAATATACCTATAAGCGTGCTACTTCTTATATTTGTTTCTACCATATACAATATCCAACTTATCATCTGCGTCATACTGGATGGTATAACAGCCTGAAACACTATTTGTGGATAAGATGCTCCACTTGCTTCAAGAGCTTCAATTGAATTTATACTAGATTCATCTATTGTTTCAATAAATGCTCTTGTAAGTACTCCAAATGATACAAAAAATAATGCAAAATATCCTGTTAAAACATTCTGACCAAAAGATAAAAGAAATATCATTGCCCACACTGCATCAGGAACATTTCTTGAAACTGATGCTATAAATCTACTTACAGTACTAATGATTCCATTTACCTTTGTAACCTTAGAACCCATAACTCCAAAAAATAGTGCAAATCCTGCAGCAACAGTTGTTGCTGCAACAGATAACAATATTGTTTCTATAAGCTTATTCAATATATTTGGAAGTTTCGAAAATGAGTTAGCTTCAGGAATAAAGTTTGTTATCATCCATAAAAAGGCATCAGGTATAGATAACAATCCCTTTAATGAATTAAAGTCTGTTATTTTTGAAGATATTATACAAAATACTATTATTAACAATAGTACTAAGGTTATTGTTCTCTTTCTTTTTTCTAAAACTTCAATTTTCATTTCTACCCCCCTAGTCTGTTATAAGACTTCCATCTTCCGATCCATATATTTCATGAATTTTTTCTTCAGTAAGATCTTCTGGCGTTCCACAGAAAACTTCTTTTCCACTATTTATCCCTATTATCCTATCTGAATACTTCATTGCAACATCTACCTGATGAAGATTTAAAATACATGTTATTCCCATTTCCTTATTTATTATCTTTAAGTGATCCATTATTATCTTTGATGCATTAGGATCAAGAGAAGCTATAGGTTCATCGCATAATACAAGTTTTGGATTCTGAATAAGTGCCCTTGCAATTCCAACTCTCTGCTTCTGCCCTCCACTAAGCATATCACATCTTTTATATGCTTGGTCTTCAAGGCCTAGCTTTTGAAGTATTTTAAATGCCTGCTTTTTTTCTTCTTCTGTATATCTTCCTAGAATTCCTGCTACAGAAGATTTATAACCAAGTCTTCCATGCAATACATTTTCAATAACACTTAACCTTTCAACCAAGTTATAATGTTGAAATATCATTCCTATTTTTGTTCTAAGCTCCCTTAGCCCCTTTTTATTTAGTTCTTCTACTTTTACATTATCAAAAATAATACTTCCTTCACTTGTATCAATCATTCTATTTATACATCGTAACAATGTTGATTTTCCAGCTCCTGAAGGTCCTATTATTGATATGAACTCCCCCTTATCAACTGAAAAATTCACATTTGATAAAGCTCTAGTTCCACCTTTGTATTCTTTACTTATATCATCAACCTTTAATAACTCCATAGTCTATTAAACTCCTCGCTATCTTATTTAGATAAATCCCTTATAGGATCAAACCATGAGTCTTCAACATTTATAAATCTTTCATTTCCTTCTTTAGTGAAAAACCCCTTAGTGTTACTATCTTTTTCAACAAAAACTTTTTTATCACTGGCAACTTCATCAGATGTAAATTTTTCTACTAACTTTTTCTGATCCTCTTCACTTATAACTTCAGTATTCATAACAAATGGAGCATTTAACACTGGTATACTTGCAATTGCAGTAAATTCTTTGCCCGTTAATGTATTAAATGGTTCTGCTGCATCAGACTTAACCTTGTATGTAGTACCAACTTCATTAAAAGTTCCCTCTACTGCATCAACATAATTTATTAAAGTAGTATCGCAAAATGCTCCAACGTCTGCTTTTTCAGTCAATACATTAACTGCACTTCCCTGATGTGATCCTCCATACAATACCTCACTGAAAAATTTATCTTTTCCACCTTCCATTAAATCTTCAGTTTTTAAATCTTTCCATTTATCAGTCTGTGAAAAATATGAAACTATTGAAGTTGTAGGAATCTTAAACCCTGAAGTGGAACTGTTTGATACAAATGACATTTTCTTTCCCTCAATATTATCAAGGGTGTACTTGCCATCCTTTTTATAATCTTCTGCTTTATCTTTTGGTACACCAATCCAGCTATAATAAACTGCATCATCTATAGTGCCAGATTTTCCACTTGGAACTGCTAATGGAAGAATTTTTTCATTCTTTTTATGTGCTTCAACATAACCTTGAGCTCCCATAAATGCTATTCCTCCAGTACCATTTGCAATTGACTCTATGGCCACCGAATAATCTGTAGTAAGTTTATGTTCTACTTTTTTACCGGTAGCTTCAGTAATTATATTTCCTATTTCATTACGAGCTTCTTCAAGATCACCACCTGATTCATTAGGATACCAAACTACCGTTATAGCATCACTGCCTTTTCCTCCTATAGATTTTGAAGAACATCCTGTTATTCCTGCAAAAAGTGATATGCCTACAACACAACTCATAACTAAAGTTAATATTTTTTTCATTATATTAATCCCCCTCATTACTAATAGCTTCTATACTATTTAAATTTGCTTATAATATATTAATATCTTAAAACTCCATTGTTAATTTTTTGTAATTCATATGAAGTTTTAACTCAATTTTAAAAGAGACTTAAAAATTCTTTTGGGCTCTCTATATTTCCCATTATCATAGAAGTCTCACCATATTCCCCATGAAAGTCAGTTCCGCCTGTCATAATTAAGTTGTGCATCTCACAAATTCTCATAATCTTCTTCATATCTTCAACGCTATGACTATGATGATTTACTTCTATTCCATCCAATCCATTTTCCAAAAGCACTGGAATTATATCATAAGAATTCAACTGGCCCGGATGAGCGAGTATTGCTATTCCTCCATCAGCTTTTATTGCTTTTACTGATTCTATCACATCCATGTATTCAATATCCTGGTCACATATTCCACCATTTTTAAATAAGTCTCTGTATAAATCTGAATATATGTTATCAGTGTATCCTGCTTTTATCATTGCAGACATTATATGTTGCTTGTACAAAACTTCACTTTCACTACATTTCTCTTCTATGTATGAAGTATCAATTTTATAGCCATTTTCAATTAATATTTTCATTTGTGTCCTACTGTTTTCATCTCTTCTTTTCAAAATTGGATCACATATTCTTCTTATATTTTTTCCTTCAAAATCAAAATTATATCCTAATATATGAACCTTTCTTTTATTGATAAAATCATAAGATGATATCTCGATTCCTGGAATGACTTTTATTCCAACTCTCTTTCCTAATTCAACTGCAGCTTTTAGCCCACTTATGGTATCATGATTTACAATTCCTATATGAGTTATGCCTTGTTGTCTTGCCATATCCAAAGTTTCACTTGTAGTATATGAACCATCTGAAATGCTTGTATGAACATGTAAATCGGCTTTCATGTAAACTCTCTCCTCTTAAATTTATTTTTCATATTTAACTATTAAATAATTTTTTATACAAATGTTCCTGCCTGCATATTATAAGTTTTATCACAAAGTCCCTCCATAAATTCAATATCATGAAATATTCCTATCATTGTTGTACCTTCTGACTTCAGTTGTTCAATAAGTTCCCTTACCTTTATTTTTGACGAATTATCAAGGCTGGCTGTTGGTTCATCTAGAAGAAGAAGTCTTGGACGCTTAACCATTGCTCTTGCTATATTTAATCTTAATTTTTCTCCACCTGAAAAATTATTTGGGTAAGTATCCCAAAGCTCCTTATCAATCTCAAAATGAAGAAGCATTTTTTGTGCTTCAGATTTTGCATATTCTAAATCATGTCCCATCTCAAGAACTGCTTGCTCAATTAATTCCCGTGCTGTAGTTCTTGGCATTACATTAAGAAATTGAGATACATATCCTATTTCATATTTTCTAAGATATATAATCTGCCTCTCACTAGCTTTTGATAAGTTTATATCTCCAAACACATCCGATTTATACCATATTTCTCCTTCTTCAGGAAAATATGTTCTATAAAGACATTTTAATATTGTTGATTTTCCACTTCCACTTTTTCCGGTTATTCCAATAAATTCACCTTCATTTAGTTCTATGTTAATATCTTTGGATGCCATAATATGCTTGTTTAAATTATGAAGCGTAAAAGACTTTGATAATCCATGAATTTTTAATAATTCCTTCATTAAACACTAACCTTCCCTCTATTTTTCTAAAATACATTCCTTTAATACTTCTGTAGCTATAACCAATAATTTACTTTTATTAATACGTAAAGTTTTATTTATCTACAGTAATTTTGATAAGATATTTCCATAAAATTCTCCTCTTGATTACATTCTATAATTTATTTTTGACATAAGCTTACCGTCAACAAATACACTTGTTATCACTGGTAATTCTTCTAATTTTTCAATAATTAATATATCAGCTTTTTTGCCTTCTTTTATTGATCCTAGTATGTTATCTATTTTTACTGCTTTAGCTGGGTTTATAGTTATGAGCTTAAACATTTCGCATAAATCCATATTATATTTTTCATTAAGAATAAATACAGAATGAAGCATAGCAGCTGGATAATAATCACTGCATAAAATATCAATACAGTTATCCTTTATTGCTTCTGATGCTGAAAGATTACCAGAATGAGATTTTCCAAGAAGAACATTAGGTGCTCCTGCAATAGTGAACATACCTTTTTCTCTCGCATATTTTGCTACATCCATTGTTATAGGAAATTCGCTTATTGTTGCACCTATTCGCTTTATAAAATCAATCTTATCAAAACTATCATCATCATGAGATGCTATTGAAATATTTCTATCCTTTGCCATATGTGCAATTTCTTCTATAGTTTCACTAGTTATAGTGTCTTTAAACTGGCGTTCTTCTATCATTTCATCAATTTCACTATCTGTTACATCCTTATATCCCTTTAAGGTCTTTCTATATGTTTCAATGTTCCTATACTGTCCTTGTCCTGGTGTATGATCCATAAATGAAAGTAAATTTATTTTCCCATCTCTTATATATTTCTTTAATCGTTCAACACCTTTCACATTATCTATTTCAAATCTTGCATGAAATCTGTGACGAATTAAGTGTCTCTTATTCTGAGTATTTTCTATAGTATCAATAAGCTTTATAACATTTTCATCACTTCTTATGGGCTTGTTTTCAAAAATGTCCTTTCCATATAATGAAAGAGAATGATACATTGTTGTTATACCTGTATTTATAAGAACTTTTTCAGTTTCCCTTAAACTAAGGTTAAAATCCATAATACTTGTAGGCCTTGGAGATGACATATTTTCTATATAATCTGCATGAATATCTATAAAACCTGGTGAAATAAAACCTCCATATGCATTAATAACTTCTATTTCATCACTATCTACCTCACCGTTCTTGCATATTTTCTTTATAATGTCATTTTCTATTAAAATATCATATCCTTCTATTATTCCTTCTTCTGTTATTATTTTTCCATTAGTTAATAAATACATTTAAACATTTCCCCCTTAAAGTAATGACTGAACAAGCTGTTGTGTATATGCATGCTGAGGATCTTCTAAAATTTGGTCAGTAAGTCCACTTTCAACAATTTTCCCATTAAGCATTACTATAGTTCTATCTGCAAGCATTCTTATAACTCCAAGATCATGTGATACCACAAGCATACTTATACCAAGTTCTCTCTGAAGCTTTTTTATAAGATCAAGTACATTTGCTTGGACAGATAAATCAAGCCCTGTTGTAACTTCATCTAAAAGAAGTATAGGAGGATTATTAGATAATGCCTTTGCTATTTGAACCCTCTGCTGCATTCCTCCTGAAAAATTCCTTGGTGCTTCTTTCATTCTGAATATTGGAATATTTACGTGTTCTAGAAGTTCTTCTGCTCTTTCTGTCATGAAAGAAACATTCCTATTACCTGCTGCAATAAGTTTTTCAGCAATATTTCCAATACAAGAAAAGTCCATTTTAAGTCCAAGCATTGGATTCTGATATACCTTTCCAAGAAGATTATTCCTTATATATCTTTTCTGTTGTGAAGATTCACCAAAAACATTTTTTAATCCATCACAATAGTTGGATAGATATGTTTCACCACTTGTAACTTCTTTATCAAAGTAAAGGCACTGCATCATTGTAGACTTTCCGCTTCCACTTTCACCTACAACACCTAATATTTCACCCTGATAAACTTCAAATGATATATCCTGACAAGCATATACAGTTCCACATTTAGGACAGTAATTCTTTTTAAGACTACTTTCCTCTGGATTTCTGCAATGATCACATCCTGGTCCAAACTGCTTTCTTAAATTTTCCACCTTTAGAATAGGTTTTTCATTACTCATTATTTTTTCACCTAACCTTTTTTATTTAATGTACTTAAACAATTACTCGTATCATTGCACTGATAATAAGTTTGACCGCTACATTCATCCATAAGCTCATCCATGTATACATCCATCTTTCCACACAGCCTGCATACTTTTCCTTCAATGCTTTCCTTTTTAAATTTGTAATCCTCAAAAGCTAAAGAAACAACTTTAGTATATGGAGTAACCGCATAAACCTTCTTTTCTCTTCCTGCTCCTAATAAAATTAGTGCTTCACTACCATTCATTTTAGGATTATCAAATTTAGGTATTGGACTTGGTGCCATTACATATCTATCATTAACCATAACAGGATGATCTGCTCCAGTAGACATCTCTCCAAATTTTATTATCTGCTCAAAAAGCATTAACCAAGCTCCACTATATTCCTTTTCCCCATGAAGCTTCTTTGTTACTGCTTCACTTGGCTCAACCCCTCTTAATGGTTCAGGTGTAGGCACTTGAAGTACAAGAATCTGATTTTTATTTAAAGGCACTTCAGGTATTCTGTGTCTGGACTGTATTAGAGTTGCTTCATCAGTCTCTTGAGTCACTTTAACTCCTGTAGTCTTATTTACAAGTTTCTTTATATTAACTGCATTAACAGATTCATCTGATCCCTGATCTATAACCTTTAGTACATCTTCTTTTCCTATCAATGATAAAGTAAGCTGAAGCCCTCCTGTACCCCATCCTCTTCCAATAGGCATCTCTCTTGAAGCAAATGGAACCTGATATCCAGGAATTGCAACTGCTTTAAGAGTTGCTCTTCTTATTTCTCTTTTAGAGCCTTCATCAAAAAAAGCAAAATTATATTTAACCTTCATTGTTTAATTCTCCTTTACGTGTTTTACGTACACTATCTAGTTCTGACTGAAATGTTACATAGTGTGGTAGTTTAAGATGTGAAATAAATCCTGAAGATTCTACTGAATCAATACTTAAAAGTACGAATTCCTCATCTCCAGTAGGATATTTTTTATTTTTTCTCACAAGACATTGGTCAAGAATGCTCATTGCTATAGCTTTAGTCTCATTTTGCCCATAACATATACCATAACCTATTTCAAATTCCTTTACATTTTCTCCATGATTATTCTGAACTGTATTAGGTATAAAGCATTCTACCTCTGTAACATTTATTTCTCCAATATAATAATCATTTTCATCACACTTTTCACCCATAGGATCTTCAATATATAGTGGAAGATTTCCAACTCTTAGTTCACCAACATTAGGATGATCATCCATTCCTGAAGTTCTAAGTGCTGAATATGCTAGTGAATTTACTCCTCCTGTCTGTCCTCTTGTAAGAATCTGAAGTCTTTCACTTCTTTTTGTTGGAAATTCAAGAGTTTCCTTTGTTATGTCAGCTGGCTCAGTATTGTCATCTTCATAATCCTTAATAAGACCTTCACTCCTTAAATAATCTAAAACCTTTGGGAGTTTTCTTAAATCTGTACCATCCTTAAAATTATTATTTTCATATTTATCAAATTCTTCAAGCCACTTTTCTACTTCTTCTTTATTTTCATTTATTAAATCAAAATCAATAAGTCTATGTGTATAGTCATAAGCAGCTCCCAAAATCTGTCCTCCTACAATGTCTTTAAAAGAAGCAGATATTCTTCTCTCTACCCACATATCTCTTGAATCTATTATTTTTGTGTAATGCTTTCTTGGAAGAGTTGATCTAAAAGCTCTAAGCAGAAAAACTGCTTCCTCAGAGTTTCCTTCTGACTGCTTTATTGCAATTGCAGCAAGCTCTCTTGAATAAAGACTAGCTTCAGACATAACAATATCAATCATGCCTCTCATACCTGAAAGAATATTATTTACATCAATTATTTCTTTTCCTTTTAATCTTTCATATTTTAATCTTTCTATGGATTCCTCTATGGCCTTAGTTCCACCCTTTACTGCCACATATCCCATTTTATTTCCTCCTCCTTATATAAAAATAAATTTCTAATATCCTAAATATTAATATTTGTTGTTCTCGGAATACATAAAACATTGTTATTTCTATCTAAAAAGATACAGTCTATTCCAAGTGGATATTCACAATTTATCTTTCTTCTTCCATTAATCCATTGTCTGTTTCCTGATATATAAACACTATTGCTCTCCTCTATTCCTGGCCCAGTGAGTTCTATATCTCCTATTTCTGATATCTCATTGAATTCTGCTATTATAGTTGAACTTTTATTAGGATTTGATAAATCACCTATTTTTACCCTTCTTAGTGCTTCATGAAGCTTTTCATTGCATGCATCCTCAGTAATAAATACATAATCAGCTTCTTCAATTGTATCTATTCTTGCATAAGTCATCTCACTTACAATACTTGAAATCTTTTCTGAATCTTTTGATATAACATTAAATGTTACTTCCCTGTCAAGTAGCATCAGCATCATAAAAACCGTACTTTTATATGCTTCAATCTCAGAATCTATATTTGATGCCTCCTCATTTAAGTTTTCAACCACTCCGGGTCTCGCCATAGAATTCAAAACTTTTCTATATCCATTCTGAACATCATGAACATAATCAAATTTAACCATCTTATACCTCCATCTCTTCTAGACATCCATAGTTCTAAAATCTACTTTTGTTTTTAATATTTTTGATGCTTCTTTAAATTCTTTTTTATTTATTTCAATTGCTTCTTTAGTAAGTAATGTATTCCAGCATAATGTTTCTTCAAAATTGCATTTGTAGGCACAATCTATAATCGCAAGATTCAATGCCAATTCTTCATTATCGCCAACAACTATTCCCATACCTAAAGTCCCATTTATTGATACTTTTGCTTCTGTAACAAGAACCTCACCTAAATAAAATAGTTCCCTTTTTGCTGTTTCTCTCATTTTTATCATTACAATTCCATTTTCTGGTTCCTCAACAACATTGATCTTATACTTACTTTTAATTTGCTCTGCTAATTCTATATGTAAATTTTTATTTCCTCGTATTAAAATTTCAGTTCTTTTTTTTCTGTCCATTTTTCATCTCCCCCTTACATTTTTGATTATATCTTGGTGCCAAGTTAAAGGGGTTTAAATGCATGTTAATATATGTTAACTAAATGCATAGATTTTTAACAAAAAAAATCGTTAAAATTACATTTTAACGATCTTTTACTTAATATATAGAATTTTTATTTATAGCACTTTTAATATTAATATATTTTATATTTAAATCTATCACTACGGTACATTATTTCTGTATACTCTAATATCTTCTGTGAGTTCTTATCAGTACAGTTTGTTTCTAATTTTAAAATAGGAACAAGATCTTCACATTTAAGATAAATTCTTTCTTGTACTGAAGCATATGCTATCTCTAAAATGCTTTTTTCTGTCATATAATTCTTAAAACCATTTTTCTCATAATAATCAAACATTGATGTAATCTTTTCTCCTTCTCTATCTATATTAGGAAAAATTTTCTTAGATACATATGATATATGAATTGCTATTGGTTCGTCATCAACAATTCTAAGTCTTGCTATCTTGTAAATTTCATCATCTTCATCTGCTCTAAGTTCATTATATATGTGTTTATTGTATTCTATTTTTTCACAGCATATATTTATTGTTTCAAGTTTAAATCCATTTTCTTTTAATTTTTTAGAGAAACTTTCATTTCCTGATAGCACAAGTTCAATAGTTTTTGTTCTTCTTTTTAGAAACCTTCCCCTTCCTTGAAGAGAATATAGATAGCCCATCTTTTCAAGTTTCTTATAAATATTTCTTACTTTAATACGTGAAATTTCATACTTACTAGCTAAATCATTTTCTGAAGGCATCTTTTCATTTTCATTATAAACACCGTTGTTTATATCATATAGCAATTTATCTATTATCTCATTTTCAATACCCATATATAAATCATTCAATAATACATTTCCTCCATAAATACTTATATTTATATATCCAATAAAAAATATATAATATTATCTATATTTTAATAGTAGTATATATCTTACTTATTTAGTTAATTATTATTTTTCTTTCTTCTATTGTTCAGTTATATTCTTGATTCATCAAAAATAGACAGTCAAATATGATTATATCAGACTGTCTACGCTACAACCTATTCTTTATCAAAATCTCTTGCAACATCCCTTGATGTATGTGAGTCAGATCCATAAACTTTTCTTATTTCATATCTATCTACTAAATCTTTGAACACATTACTTACATAAACTTCACCACAATAAGGCTTTCTAAGACCAGCAGTATTTACATCTACCTCATAATCCCTGCTCTTTATTGCTTCTGCTAATTCTTCAAGCAACTCATAATTTTTATACTCAATCGGATAAAGCTTATTAAAGATTCTTATTAAATTAGGATGTCCTATCCGTTTTGGCTTATATTGACCCAAATCATATTTAACGGCTTTTAATAAAGTTTCATAATACTTATCATATACCTTTTCAACATTTCCATAATAAGTTAATGCCTTTTCAAAGCCTTCTCTCCAATCAATAGCAGTATATTCATCTCCTATTTTAATAAAATGTACAGATAATATTCCATCCTCCATACTTGGACCATATTCATTAAGAAGACCTATGGTCTTTTCTTCAAGTCCATCAATAAAGTCTACTTCCATGCCTAAATTTATCTTTATCTTATCTTCATATTTTTCTTTAATCTTACTCACTGCATAAAAATAATCATTCATACGGTCTTTTGGTGTTGCACATTCATCCTGAAACTTTCTGTCCTCTATAAAATAACATGGAAAAGGCATATGTTCAGTAAAACTAATTTCAACGAGATTATGTTTTAATGCTTCTTCAACATACGATTCAAGTGAATCTGAAGTTCCATGGGGACAAAAAGGTGAATGAATATGTCCATCTCTTAATCTCATATTTTTTTCTGTCATAAATTACGCTCCAATCTATTAATAATTAAAATAAACATATTTAATCATATAAACCCTTTAATTAAAGGAGCAAAAGTATGTTTTTAATGCTTCACACTTTGCTCCTATAAATATACTCTATTATATTATTATACTCCTAAAGTAGCATAGATAATTGCTTTAATTGAATGCATTCTATTTTCTGCCTCATCAAAAACTACTGATTGTTTTCCTTCAAATACTTCATCAGTTACTTCAATAGAATCCATTTTGTACTTTTCTCCTACATCCTTACCAACTTTAGTTTTTAAATCATGATAAGCTGGAAGGCAATGCATAAATATAGCTTCTTTATTAGCATTTTTCATTACTTCACTATTAACTTGATATGGTCTTAATAATTTCAATCTGCTATCCCATACTTCTTCTGGTTCTCCCATTGAAACCCATACATCTGTGTAAATTACATCTGCATTCTTTGTACCTTCTTTGACATCTTCTGTTAAAGTTATTGTACATCCATTTTCCTCTGCAATCTTCTTGCATGTTTCAACAAGTTCTTCAGCTGGAAATAATTCTTTTGGTGCACATGCTGTAAAATTAAGCCCCATTTTTGCACAAGCCACCATTAAAGAATTCCCCATATTGTTTCTTGCGTCTCCCATATATACGAAATTTACCCCTTTAAGCCTTCCAAGTTTTTCTTCTATTGTAAGAAGATCCGCTATCATCTGGGTTGGATGAAATTCATCAGTAAGTCCATTCCATACTGGAACGCCTGAATATTTTGCAAGTTCTTCAACTGTTTCCTGACTAAATCCTCTGTATTCAATACCATCATACATTCTTCCAAGAACCCTTGCTGTATCTGCAATACTTTCTTTCTTACCCATTTGTGAACCAGCTGCATCAAGATATGTAACTCCAAGTCCTAAATCCATTCCAGCAACTTCAAATGAACATCTTGTTCTTGTTGATGTTTTTTCAAATAATAAAACTATGTTTTTCCCCTTAAGATTATTATGAAGTACTCCTGCCCTTTTTAAATTTTTTAAATCCTTAGATAAATCTATTAAGTATCTTATTTCTGCTTGTGTAAAATCTAATAGTTTTAAAAAACTTCTTCCTCTTAAATTTACTGCCATTCTTACTGCCCCCATTTTTCTAGTATTTTAATTTTTCTTTTCACTTATTATAACATATTTCCCAAAATAAAAATATTACATACATAAATTACTTACTGTCTAGTTTTATTAATTCAATAGACTTATAAAACTTGTATATTCTTTTATGTGATATAATAAATTTGTTTTTCAAATTAAATTAAAGAAAGGTTTATTAAAAATGAAATATTTAAGTGATTATCATATGCATTCAAAGTATTCTTTTGATGCAGTCCAAACTATTGAACAAGCAATAAAAAAAGCAATTTCTATGAATATTAGTGAAATATGTTTAACAGAACATATTAGTTTTGATCCAGATGACAAAAGCTACAATTTCTTCAATTTCTCTGATTATGAAAGGGAAATAAATGAGCTTTCTCATAAATACCAAGATTCCATCAAAGTAAAAATTGGTCTTGAAGCTGGTGAAATTCATCTTTATAATAATGAATTCAATAAATTTTTTAGAGAAAATAACTTAGATTTTATTATAGGATCTATACATAATATAAACAGACTAGGGCTTAATACAAACTTAAGAGAATTCGGTTCATCTACTACTTATAAAAACTATTTCAATGAAGTTCTAACCCTTGCGTCAAATTCAGATTTCGATGTTTTAGGTCATCTTGATCTTGTGCAAAGGTATGCTTTTAAAACTTACGGTGTATATGAGTTTAATACATATAAAGATATAATTCATGAAATTTTAAAGACTCTTATCACTAATGGCAAAGGGATTGAAGTAAATACTTCAGGACTAAAAGAAAATCTTCTTTTTCCAAAATTAGAAATTCTTCAAATGTATAAGGACCTTAAAGGAGAAATAATAACTGTAGGTTCAGATTCCCACAATTATAATAGAGTTGGTGAGAATATTGAAAATACTTATAATCTTTTAAAAGATATTGGTTTCAAATATGTATTTACATTTGAAAAAAGACAACCTAAAGGAATAAGTCTATAATATATATTAAAGGCAGTTTCATAAATTTGAAACTGCCTTTTCTATCCTGCCATCTGCTTAACCCCTTCTCTATTTTTAAATTGCATAAAGATAACTTCACATACATCACTACTCATTTCAATACAGTTTTGAATATCCCATCTAAAGCAATGTTTTCCTTTTCTATATTTTAAAATCTGACTCTTAATTCTGCTTTTCAACTCTTTAATTGTTTTTTTATTTGTTTTTCTTTTGGGAGTTTTTAAGTTTTTAATGTTGTTAAGAAGGTATTTCTGTATCTTTCTTTCATAAGCCATATGCTCATTAACATTTCCGATACTATCAGTTATATGTGAATAACAGCAAAAATCACATAAATAGTGTATTATAATTCCAAGCTGAAGAGAATTATACCAATTAAATTCCTTCGTTTCTAATAAATCATCCAATTTCTCTTCTACATACTTATCAGATTTTTTATAAAAATGAGGATTTGTATATGCAAGCCAACAACAGTCTGCAAGTATTGTACCAAAATAAAACATATTTATTGAAAAATTTTTAGGATAAAACGGCTTTAAATTTCTTAATGATAATTTTGCTAAATGAAAATGTGTTCTGACTTTCATAATTAAACCACTCCCTTAAGTTAATAATATATTCATATCCACTTCCTAATACTATATATATTAGAACTCTTAACTTAATGATAGCTGTACAATGTTATTTATACTATAACTTTTTATTAATTATTTGTAAAAATATTTATTTTAACAGACTATTTACACAAAATGCTTCTATAAACTAAATTAAAAAAATCCATTCTAAATTATATTTTCGTTATATTTTATAAGAATAAGCGGCACAAGTTATTAAAAACTTATGCCGCTTATATGATTTTTTTATTAAATTATTAATGCAACCTAACAATATTCATTAATCAAATCATATTCTTTAATTTATTTTTAATTTGAAACATTTTTTCTTCTAATTCATCAATTTCTTTGTCTAATCTATTTTCCTCCTCTTTATTTTTTGTCTTTGATTTCATCTCTAATTTTTCATCAATATCTGCTAAAACAGAAATAAACTCTCTTGTATAATCATAGGCTGTTTTCATTCTATCACTCTCCTATTAATTAATTTAATAGATCTGATTAATAATTTTAAAATAAAAATAGATATAATCCAATATATGACTATTGGATTATATCTTATTACTAAATATATTCATTTAATTTTTTATTATTATAAAATAATTTTATATACTACTCATATCTATAAACCAAATCTTTAACATTATGACTTCCAAAAGCAACCGCTTCCTGCACATGCTGATATATCTTATCTGTGACATTCCATCTATCTGGACAATTTAATACTACTATTATTATATCTTTATTATTGTTATTCACAGATGATACAAGGCACTTTCCAGCCTGACCAGTATACCCTGTTTTAACTCCATTAGCTCCAGGTATTTTCCATAAGATTTTATTTATATTATTGTAGTCCCTAGTAAAGTTGTATTTATCTTTTGAAATAGACTTACTCCCTACAACTTCACGGAACAAGTCATAATCCATGCCTTTGCAAGTTAAAAGTGCTAAATCATATGCTGAAGAATAATGTTGACTACTATCTAGTCCATGGGGAGATTCAAAATGTGAATCTAAAATTCCTATTCCCCTAGCATAATGATTCATTATCTCTGCAAAACCTTCCACACTTCCACCAATATGTTCAGCAATTGCAATAGCTGCATCATTACCTGATTTGAACATAAGTCCAAAAATTAGTTCTTTTAAAGTAATAACTTCATTTTCTTTATAACCAACTTTTGATCCTCTTATACTGGATGCCTTTTTACTTATTGTTACAGGTGCATTTAAATCATCTTGTTCTATTGCTATAAGAGAAGTTAATATTTTTGTTGTACTTGCCATTGGAACAATTTCATAAGCATTTTGTTCGTAAAGAACTTGATGACTTTCTTTATCTAATGCTATTGCACATCGTGCATTAACCCTAAGATTTTTATTTTCACTTTTTTCATTATATGAGTATGAAAGATTCCCATAATTTATATATCCATATGCATCTACAGATAAAATTTGAACAAATAACGAACATAATAATAAGATTGAACTTATTTTAATGCCTTTCTTCATAATTTACCACCCCTAAATTTCTTTTGTATCTCTTCTAATTTTGATATAAATCAATAAAATTACTACTTAATTCTATTATCTCAAGAAATTTATTTTTTAATCCTAATAATTACTCAAATAATATGTTTATTTTTTATATTTTTGGTAATACTTATTAGATGTATTAGATTTGGAGGATATTTATGAAACTTTTACTTACTCTTTTTATTATATTTATGTTTTTTCCTATTCCGCTTAAATTTTATATATACTATTATAATAATAATTACTATATTAAATTATACGACTTTATACTCTTTGATAATGCAGTGTTAAAAAAGAAAAAAGAGAAAACAGACCAAAAAAAAAATAATCCTCCAATGAAATCTAAAAAAAAATCTAAACTATCAGAAATAATAACATATTCCAATATTATGGAAATCATAAATAAATTTATTAATTTAAAATTTAAGCCTATTTTAAACTTTAATTCAAAGCTTGAATATAGCCTTAATGATGCTGCTAAAACAGCTTTGTCCTATGGAATTCTATCAACTCTTCCTTCTTTAATATATTTTTTTATAAAAATTTTATTTAAACCAAAAAAATATAATTTTGACATATTACCAAAATTCGATAATGCAATACTACTAAAATTTGAAATTAAAAGTATAATTTTCATATCATTTGCAAACATTATTTATATGATGTTTGTTTTATTAAAATATTGTATATATATTTTGCACAAAAATAAAAAAAACAAATTTGAGAATATAAATAAGGAGTGATTATTATTATGTCAAATGAACAGCCAGTGGAAAATTTAATGCGTAGTACAATGGAAAATTTACGTGATATGATTGATGCAAACACAGTAATTGGTGAACCAATTGAAACAAAAGATGGTACATGTATAATTCCTGTTTCAAGATTATCATTTGGTTTTGTATCCGGCGGAAGTGAATTTATGTCACCACGAAATAATCCTGAAGAAAATTCTTACCCATTTGGTGGGGGTGCTGGCTCTGGAGTTTCAGTAAAACCAATAACCTTTCTTGTAATAAAAGATGATATGGTTAGAATGATGCCTATCGAACATGATAATACTTATGATAGAATTGCTGATAATATCCCTCAGGTTTTAGATATGATCAAAAATCTGATTAAAGATATCTCTTCTAACAAAAATAAAAAATCTGATTGTTATGATTCAATAAAAAAAGATGATTTATCTGATACATGTTCTAATAATGATTAATACATTATAAATAATCATAGATATATTATTACCGCTCTTTGTTATATTATTACATATCTACCTTTTATTAACAGTATGTTAGTTACTTTTTATCTTTTTATATAAAAATCCATAAGAAAAAATGATGAAAATAGCATTTAAATAATATTTCCATCATTTTTTTGTATAAAATTTTATTATTCTAAATTATTAATTGTCTTTTCTTCATCTACATCATAATATTTTTCATTATTCTCATTTTCAACACTTGTAACTTCATCATCATCCTGTCCAAATAAATCAAGTGAAGGAAGATCCTTTAAATCTCTTAAATCAAATTGTCTTAAAAATTCATCCGTAGTACCATATAAGATAGGTCTTCCTGGTACTTCAAGTCTTCCCACTTCTTTTATTAGATCTTTTTCAATTAGTCTTTGAAGAGCACTTTCTGACTTTACTCCTCTTATTTCGTCTATATCAATTCTTGTTATAGGTTGCTTATATGAAATTATCGCAAGACTTTCTATAGATGCTTGTGACAAAGATTGCCTTTTATTTTTCTTTAAAAGTTTCTGTATATATTCTGCATTTTCACCTTTTGTAACAAGCTGATATTTTCCTTTAATGCTTATAAGCTTTATTCCTCTTGTTTGAACTTTTTCATAAGCATCCATCATCTCTTGAATTATTAACTCGATTGTCTTAGATTTTTCATCCAGATGATTTGAAAGTTCATAAATACTTAAAGGTTCTCCACTTGCAAACAATAATGCTTCTACTGCCGATTTTAATTCAGACTTTTTTGCGTCATCCATGAAAGGAATCTGTAGTCCTTTAGTCTCCTTCAATGTTATTTCTCCTTTCAATAATTATCTTTGTAAAACTATCGTTTTGATATACCTTTACCATCCTTTGTTTTATCATTTCAAGTAATGCTAGGAATGTGACAATTGTCTCTAGTTTACATTCACTTGTATCTATAAGTTCTTCAAAATAATTTATTTGTTCATTCTTCATTCTATTTACTATATATTGTAATTTATCTTCAATTTTATATTTATCTACATAAATTTTCTTTTGAATTATATTCCCTCTGTTTTGCTTGTTGTTATAAATTTCAAGAAGATTGTTATATATATTATATAGTTGAAGTAAATCAAGATTTTTCAAAATATCATCATGATTTTCCTTTTGTTTCACTTCTTCAATTATCTCAGGCTTCTTTCCATAAACCTCCCCAGAACTTATATATCTATCCTTAAAGAAATTTGAAACTCCTTTAATTTTTTTATATATTATAAGCTTTTCTAAAAGATTTTTCTCGACATCCTCTTCATTTTCCTCTTCCTTTTTAGGCTTAGGTAATAAGTGTTTTGATTTTATTTCTATTAATGTAGCTGCAACTACTATAAATTCCGATGTTATTTCCAAATCCATTTCTTTCATTTCATTAAGATAATTCAGATATTGATTTGTAATTTCATATATTCTGACATTATATATGCTCATTTGATTTTTTCGTATTAAATGAAGTAATAAATCAAACGGTCCTTCAAAATCATTAATTTTAATCTTTGGAAGCTCCATCCACTCACCTCCGTCTCCAATTTCACTAACTACATAGATTGTAGCTTTTTTCTTTTGCTTAATATTTCTAAAACAGTTTTGTCTTTTATTTCATATAATAAAATATTATTATCCATATTACTTATTTCATAAATACATATATATAATAACAATTTCTACTCCACAACACAAGAAAATATGTAAACAAGTGTTCTTTCATAAATATTTACCACTAAATTTTAGCAATAAAATTTTAAGCATTAACAAAGACTGAGATAATAGATTACCTCAGTCTTTATTAATGCTATTTATTACTTTTTTTCTTCGTTACCTTCTTCTTTGTCTCCAAATAAGTGTGTAATATTGTATTTAATATTATCGAATATGTTACCCTTCTTTATGTTTCTATCACAATAAATTGTAACTTCTCCGATTTTTTCATTATTAAGGTAAATTTCACACTTACCTACAACATCGCCTTCTTTGTATTCCTTTTGAAGTTCGTCTATTACAACCTTCTTTTCTACTTCGTCTTTACATCCTTTTGGAAGTACAGCTGTTAAATCATCCTGTGCTTTTGCCATAAAGTATCTATCAGTCTGTTCATCCATATATACTTTATCTACTTCTTCATCTTTTGAGAAGATTTTTTTACCTTCATACTTTGAAAAACCATAGTTCAATAATATTGATGCATCACGATTTCTTATTTTATATGTTGGTGCACCCATTATTACAGAAAGCATACGAACTCCGTTTCTTGTTGCAGTAGCACTTATACAATACTTTGCTTCATTTGTAAAACCAGTTTTTAATCCATCACATCCATCAAAAAATCTAACAAGCTTATTATGATTTACAAGTTCTATTGGAGATTTACGTCCTTCAGTTATTGTATCCATATAAGTTCCAGTGTATTTTAAAATTGTTGGATGTTTTAAAAGTTCCTTTGACATTTTAGCAATGTCATTAGCTGTTGATAAATGTCCATCAGCAGGAAGACCATTACAGTTTTTAAATGTAGTATTGGTCATTCCAAGCTCTTCTGCTCTTTTATTCATCATACCAACAAAATCATTTTCAGTTCCACCTAGATACTCTGCTAAAGCAACAGCAGCATCATTTCCTGATGCTATTGCAACACCTTTTAAAAGCTCTTCTACTGTTCTAATTTCACCAGTATCAAGAAGCATAGTGCTTCCGCCCATCTTTTTAGCATTTTCACTACATGTAACTTTATCATCTAAAGCTATCTTTCCACTGTCCACAGCTTCAATAGTAAGAAGCATAGTCATTATTTTAGTAACAGATGCAGGAGCAAATTTTTCATCTGCATTTTTTTCATAAATAATTTTTCCAGTGCATGGTTCCATTAATAATGCTGATCTTGCTTCTATTTCATTACTTTCAGCATTTGAATTTTCATTGGTTTTTTCAGGTTTTGAACTACTCTTATTGCTTTCACTTGATGAACCTTTCTCCTTTGATTTCTCTTCAGTTTTTGATTCATTCTGCTTTGAGTTCTCACCTTTATTTTTATCATCTTTTTTAGGTTCTTGTTTAACTTCATCTTCTAAAGCAATATTTAAATCTGAATCAAATGCTGAAGCACTTATTGGTATTAATAAAAAAGTGCAAATAAATATCAAAGTTAAAGCTGTAATACTTTTTAAATTTCTTTTGAATCTTCTTTTCATGTTCTTTCCTCCCTTCAAAATTAGTGTTACCATAAGAAAAAATATTATCACATTGAATATTAAATTTCTTTCGAATATAAACCATATAAATTTATCTATATATAACAAAAACTTACACTAAGATCATTTTTTAGTATAAGTTTTTGTTATATATGTTTTTAATACTATTTATACAAGTCACCCGATAGGAATTTTAATTTTTCAAGATTTTTTATCAAATATGACTTTGACTTTTTCTCTAGTATACCTTCTTTACAAAACTTATTTAATACCCTGTTCAAATGCCTATAGCTTGTTCCAAGTAACTCAGCAATTTCAGAGTAACTACCTTCAAACTTAAATACTGATTTATTATTACTTCCCTCAACAAAAGCATAAATATAACTTGCAAGTTTATTTTCCAAACTATATAAAATGTTAATTGAACTATTAGTACTACTTATACTAAGCTTTTCACCAAGATACCTACATATATAAAAAAGAAATTTACAGTCATTTAAAAGCTTAGTGCGAACAACATTAAAATTTATTCCTATACCATACGTATCATCTATTGCTTGAACAGTGCAATCTGCAGTATTAGTACGTGTGAATTCCACATCTCCTATCATTCTAAAAGGTTTATAAAAGCAAATTAATAAGGCTTTACCATTCTCCATATTTTTACACACTTTGGCTTTTCCATCAACAATAAAATATAAACTACTGAGCTTTTCACTTTCTTTACATATAAATTCATTTTTCTTCCACTGAACAAGCTCCATGTACTGTTTCATATCTTCACTAAATAGTTCATCAATATGATATTTTTCAATATAATCATTTAATATCTTTTCATCTTCTATCTTTACCAATTTCAATTCTCCTTCAATATTAGCTTTTTATATTTTAACATATAGTAATTTTTATTAAAATATATAAACATGACATATGTCCTATAATAATTTATATTTAATAATTTAAACTATATTTAGAAAAATAATAATTAAAGGAGAGCTTATGTATAATTTTTTATCATTACTAATAGGAATACTGATTGCAATAATGGTTGCATTTAATGGAGAATTATCAAATGGCATAGGAAATTACTCTTCCCTTATAGTTATACACATTCTTGGATATGCACTATTAGTATTTCTTATGCTTTATAAAAAAATTAAAATTCCATTTAAAATGACTCTTCCACTTTGGCTCTATAGTGCAGGAGCAATTAGTGTGGCTACTGTCCTTATCAATAATATTACTTACAGTTCAATTGGCGTATCTCTACCTGTTGCACTTGGTCTTTTAGGTCAATCATTAACATCAATTGTATTTGATCATTATGGTCTTCTAGGAATGCCTAAAATTGAATTTAATAAAAAGAAACTTATTGGCATAATTGTAATAATTATCGGAGTGTGCATTATGACATTTTTATAACAAAATATTTATTATTAAACTACATATAATAAAATTAAGGAGCATAAAAAATGATTTTTATATTTTTATCTATTCTTACAGGTGTTATAATAGTTGTCTCAAGAATTCTTAATACAAAGCTTTCAGAAAAAATAGGACTTCTTGAATCAAGTTATTTTAATTATCTAACAGGTGCTGTAACATCAATAATATTATTTTTATTTGTTGGTGAAAGTTTCAATCTTTCTTCATTAAAAACTGTACCTTTTTACGGCTATTTAGGAGGTATTTTAGGAGTAAGCATTGTAATTCTAAATAGTGTTGTTACACCTAAACTTTCTGCTTTTTATGTAACACTTCTAATATTTATAGGACAGCTATTTACTGGAATAGTCATAGACTGGATTGTTTCTAATCATCTTCCTATAAATAAACTTATTGGTGGAATCATCGTAGTTTGTGGATTATCCTATAATTTAATTATAGATTCAAATGATCAAAAGCAATATTCTATAGAACCAAAATAGTTCATCATAAGTCCTTTAAATTTGTGTAATAAAATTTAAAAATAATTATATAATAATTTAGTATATTGCAAAAAATAAAGAAATCCTTATTTTACAAGTTCTACTTATAGTATTTCTTTATTTTTTAAGATTAAGTGTAAACTATATCATTCCAATTTTAAAGATATTGATGTAAAATAAGGATAAGAATCGAGATATTGCATATGGGAGGCGATTATATGAATACAATTAGTGAAGCTTTAGAAAGAGAATGTTTAGAAATACTCATAGATCAAAATCCTATGTTAGGTAAAGATTCAATAATTGCATTACTGGATGACATAAAAAATAATGCTATAAAAAATAATACTATCAATAACCTAAAAGAAATAATTCTTAATCACAAGTATTAATTTTTAGCAAAGTAAAAAATTAATCATTCAGGCACTTGACTGTCCACAATGTGGCAGTCTTTTTGTTTTCACATTTATCATTTATAATGCCCAATACATTTTGAAAATAAATTTATATACATTCATCTAATATAGTAACTTTAACCAATCCAATATATATTTAGTATAAATCATTGACTTTTCATCCTACTAAATATACTATTACAGATATGACTTATTTGTAGAATAATATCTCTTTATTCTGTATCAGTGAGTATTTATAATAAAACCATACATAAAATATATTTCCGGAGGATAACATGGCTATAAATAAAAATAAAAATGGAAACTTCTTTTACAATAATGCTGATAAAAGCAATAAAAACTTTATGTACAGTAATCTTACAAGAGCTAATTGCTATAACTGTGATTTTTCAAACTCACATTTTGAATTTTCAAGCCTTAGGGGCGCTCATTTTAAAAAATGTAATTTCTATAGATCCAATCTTAAAGGTGCTGAATTTATAGGTTCTAATTTAAAAGGAAGCAAATTTAAAGAAGCAAGATTTGAAGATACTGTTTTTGAAGGTGCTAATCTAACTAGTACAGATTTTAGTAATGCTAAATTTAAAAATACTATTTTTGTTGGATGTGATTTGAGCACTGCTAAAAACTTAAATCTGGATAACAAAAATATCAAAATATTCGATTCTATGCCTGAACTAAATATTAGTGAAGAATTACAAAAAGTAGCACAAAGTGCTATGGAAAATGAATTCATAAAAAAATCAAGAGTTTTAGATACTAAGGATGGAAATTTAAACGGACTTTCATTTATGATTTTAAGTGAAAAATTTGATGAGAATACTCTTATTGAAGGAATGCATTATATAAAACTTGAAATAGACAAGGAATTTCACACATTAAGCTACATAATAAGATTAATTGAACATATGTATGATGTCACTGAAGAAGCTGCTGATTCAGAAGAAGAATAAAATATCTATAAAAAAGAAAACTCAAAGTATTTTTATACTCAGAGTTTTCTTTTTTTATAATATTATGCTAATTCAGCTTTTCCAGTATAAAGCTGATAATATCTTCCCTTTTTAGCTAATAATTCATCATGATTTCCTCTTTCGATTATTTCGCCTTGTTCAAGAACCATTATTGCATCAGCATTTTTAATTGTAGATAATCTATGAGCAATAACAAATACCGTTCTGCCTTCCATAAGCTTATCCATACCTTGAGATATAAGTTTTTCTGTTCTTGTATCAATTGAACTTGTTGCTTCATCCATTATTAATACTGGTGGATTAGCAACAGCTGCTCTTGCAATTGCAAGAAGCTGCCTCTGCCCTTGAGATAATCCATCTCCATCTCCTGAGAGTATAGTATCATATCCATGTGGAAGATGCTTTATAAATGCATGGGCATTAGCAAGCTTAGATGCTTGTATAATGTCTTCTTTTGTTGCATTTAAATTACCATATCTTATATTTTCCTCAATTGTTCCAGTAAATAAATGCGTATCTTGAAGTACTATACCTATAGACTTTCTTAAATCATCTTTTTTTATGTCTGTTATTTTTATTCCATCATAAGTTATAGTTCCTGAATTTATTTCATAGAATCTATTTATAAGATTAGTTATTGTAGTTTTACCAGCACCAGTAGATCCAACAAATGCAATCTTCTGCCCTGCCTTTGCATATAATGATATATTCTTTAATATTGTTTTAGATTCATTATATCCAAATACTACATTTTCAAATACAACATCACCTTTAAGAGGTACTGATTTCTTTGAAATCTCATTAATATTCCATACAAAATCATTAGATTTATCATTTACTGTTGATGACAAAGTAACCTTTCCTTCATCAATTTCATCTTCTTCATCTAATGCATTAAATATCCTCTCTGCACCTGCAAGTGCTGCAAGTATTACATTTAACTGTTGTGAAACCTGTTGTACTGGCTGTGTTATTTGACGAACATATTGCAAATATGCAACTAATGAACCAACATCAAACAATCCTCCTATTGTCATAATTCCACCAACACAACATGTAATTGCATAATTTATATGAGAAAGATTTCCAAGTGCTGGCATCATAAAACCAGCAAAAGTCTGTGCCCCTGTAGATGCATTTCTAAGTTCTTCATTTAAATCTGTAAAGTCATCAATAGACTTACTTTCATGACAGAAAACCTTTATAACTTTTTGCCCTTCTATCATTTCTTCTACATAACCATTTAACTTTCCCATATTTTTCTGCTGCTCACCAAAATAATGCTTACTCTTTACCCCTACTAGTTTCATTATTAAAAACATTATGCCTAATGTACAAAATGTAATAATACTTAGAACTGGACTTAAAACTATCATCATTACAATCACACCAATAAATGTAAGTCCTGATGATAAAATATTAGTAACACTATTATTCAAAGCTTCATTAATATTATCAATATCATTAGTATATAGGCTCATTAAGTCTCCATTTGTTTTACTATCAAAAAACTTAACAGGCAGATGCTGCATTTTATTAAATAATTCATTTCTAATATCCTTAATTGTATTTTGTGATATATAGATCATTATTTTTCCATATGCTAATGTAGATAGTGCTCCTGCTGCATAAATTCCTCCTAGAATTATCAACATTTTTAATAATCCCGAAAAATTTCCTGGAATAATATAATCATTAACAATAGGTTTTAAAAAGTATGACCCTGTAATCATGGCACATGAACTTATAATTATAAATATACATACAGCTGCAAGCATGAGCTTATATTTTTTTATATATCCAAACAATCTGCCTAAAGTCTTCTTAACATTCTTAGGCTTTGGTCCTCTTCTTTTCACGCCATTTTTTGAATTATTCACCGAAACCAACTCCTTCCTGTTGAGAATTATACACATCCTTATAAATTTCACTTGTGTTCATAAGTTCATCATGTGTTCCAATTGCTGAAATTCTACCGTCATCCATAACAATAATTTTATCTGCATCAGAAACTGAATTTATTCTCTGAGCAATTATTATCTTTGTTGTATTCTTTAAATCTTCTTTAAATGCTTTTCTTATTTTTGAATCAGTTGCTGTATCTACAGCACTTGTACTATCATCTAAAATAAGCACCTTAGGTTTCTTTAGTATTGCTCTTGCAATACATAATCTTTGTTTCTGTCCCCCAGATACATTTACTCCACCTTGTCCTAAGTCCATATCATATCTTCCTGGAAGTCTATCTATAAATTCATCAACGCATGCAATTTTACAAGCTGCTTCTATTTCTTCCATTGATGCCTCTTCATTACCCCATCTTAGATTATCAATAATACTTCCCGAAAACAGTGTATTTTTTTGAAGAACCATAGCAACTTCATTACGTAAAGTTTCTATATTATAGTCTTTTACATTAACTCCTCCAACAAGAACTTCACCTTTATTGCAATCATATAGTCTAGGTATAAGCTGCACAAGACTTGTTTTTGCAGAACCAGTTCCACCTATAATACCTATAGTCTCACCACTTTTTATATTAATAGATATGTTTTCAAGATTAAATTCTTCACTATCATCTTCATATTTAAAGCTTACATCTTTGAATTCAATATCACCATTCTTAACTTCTAAAACATTCTCTTTACCATCTGCTATATCAGGTTCTTCTTCTAAAACTTCAATAATACGCTTAGCTGATGCAATTGAACGAGAAATCATCATAAGTGCCATAGCTACAAGCATTAATGAAACAAGTATCTGAGTTGAATATGCAATAAAGCTTGTAAGCTTACCAACAGTCAAACTTCCTTCATATACCATATGACCACCAAACCATAAAATCGCAATAATTGAACTAAATATTATTATCTGCATTATAGGCATTGAAATAACCATTAATCCAAAAGATTTAGATGCTGTTTCTTTTAACTCCTCATTACCTTTTTGAAATTTTTCCTTTTCTTTTTCTGCCCTTACAAAAGATTTAACAACACGTACTCCTATTAAATTTTCTTGAACAAGAGTATTCATGTTGTCTACTCTCTTTTGCATTATTCCAAATAAAGGTCCAACTTTTTTAACAAGAATTCCTATAGAAACTACTAGTATAGGTAAAGTTACTGCAAATATAACTGCTAATTTTCCACTTATATTAATTGATAATATAATTGCAAATATAAGCATTACTGGAGCTCTTACAAGAAGCTTAACTCCCATAGTAACTGAATTTTGCACTGCTGTAATATCTGTAGTAAGACGTGTTATCAACGATGCTGTGCTAAATTTTTCTATATTTCTAAATGAATATGTTTGAATTTTTTCATATTCTGCTTGTCTTAAATTTGCACCCAATCCCTGTCCTGCAGTAGCTGCAAACTTAGATAATAATATTCCAAAAGTAAATGATACAAGTGCCATTGATACCATTATAACTCCTAGTTTAACTGTATATGACATATTCTGAGATGGTATTGCTTCATCTACAATTTTTGCCATTACAAGTGGAATAAGCAACTCAATCATTGCTTCAAGAGCTGCACATACTGCTGCAAACCCTAAAAATTTTTTATATTTTCCTGAATAGGAAAATAACTTCTTTATCATTTGTTTCACCTCTCTAAACTTTAAAATATACTGCATGTGTCTTTATCATCGCAAACACATAGCACACTATATATATCTATAATAAATACATAATTTGCACTTATTATGATAGTTTGTTGAATTATTCCCCTAAATTTTTTAATATTCTGTTTAGAAGCCTTATTAAAAAATCAGCTTCATCATCTGAAAATCCTTTCAAAATCTGTTTTTCTTTTTCATTTTTCATATAATCTACTGCAAGCTTTGCAAATTCTCTACCTTTGTCAGTTAATACATGACATTTATATCTTGCATCTTCTTTTCTACAATGCCTATGTATCATTTCTTTTTGCTCAAGTCTTTTTACAATTCCTGTAACTGTTGGATTTGTAAGATTTAAGTGCTTTTCAATATCTTTTTGAAATATATTTTCATCTTTCTCATGAAAGAATAAATACACAAGAACATTTGCTTGAACTCCCGTAAGATTATACTGTAATAAATCCCTATTCGTTTCTTTAAACATGGCATGAGCAATATGCTGAATCATACCACCTACAACAGGTTCTTCTTTATGTAAGTCCATCATTATCATCTCCCCTTAACATAAATACATAGCATACAATGTATTTTAATTTGTCTTATTATTTTTGTCAACAAATGTCGTTTTTTTAACAAACTTTCTTTAATTTATGTAATCGTTGAATTAAATTTTTAATCCTGATTTAATTTATCTAAAATTTTTCTACTATCTACCTAAATAATTATCATAAATTTTATTTTTCATTCATTAATTTATAATTTAATTCTTTAGTATTCACGTTCATTACTCTATATTTGAAATAATTGTGCAAATAATCACTTAATTTTCTATTAATCACCATATAAATTTTAAATCATATAATAAATTGTAATTTTAAGGAGGAATTTAAATGGCAGTATTTCTCTCAGCTCTGCTATACAGCCTATCTTCTAATTTAGATAATTTAGTTATAGGAATAGCATATGGAGTTAAAAAAATAAAAATAGGCATAACACCAAATCTTATAATTGCTACTGTAACTTCTATAGGGACTCTTATATCCATGTCTGTTGGAAAATTCATATCAGGTTTTTTACCTACCTCATTAACAAACATGTTAGGTGCAGTAATCATAATGTTGTTAGGTCTGTATTTTTTAATACAAAGCATATTAAAACTTATTCCTAAATCTTACTCTAATAGCCTTGCTTTAAAAAATGTAGATGAAATAATGGATTATGCAGAAAAATCTGATTCAGATAATTCTGGAACTTTAAATATTAAAGAAGCATTTGTTGTATCTCTTGGTTTAATGTTAAACAATTTGGGAACTGGACTTGCAGCTAGCATTACAGGCGTCAATGTATCTATTACAGTAATATGTACATTTATTTTAAGTATTGCTCTACTTATGTTAGGTAAATCAATTGGCCATAACGTTTTAGGATCTATATGCGGTAAATATGCTCCACTAATTTCAGGAGTTTTACTAATCATACTTGGTATTTTTGAATTAATAAATTAGTCAGAAATAAACAGTTTAACATCTTCATGAAGATTCTAAAATTTAAGGTGTCTTAAATATGCATAATACATTATTTAAGACACCTTAATTTTATCTATTATCTACTTTTTCCGGATAAAGATCATGATTCATCATTCTATAGTTAGCCATTTCTTCAAATTTAGTTCCACGTTTACCATAATTACAGTATGGATCTATACTTATACCACCTCTTGGAGTAAATTTCCCCCATACTTCTATATACTTAGGATCCATAATTTTTATTAAATCTTTCATTATTATATTCATGCAATCTTCATGAAAATCTCCATGATTTCTAAAGCTGAATAAATATAACTTTAAAGATTTGCTTTCAACCATTTTTATACTTGGTATATAGCTTATATATATAGTTGCAAAATCTGGCTGTCCTGTTATTGGACATAGACTTGTAAATTCAGGGCAGTTAAACTTAACAAAATAATCATTGTCTGGATGTTTATTTTCAAATACCTCAAGCACCTCTGGATTATAACTATAATCATATTTTGTACCTTGATTTCCAAGAAGTGATAAGCCTTCTAATTCTTTATCTTTTCGACCGCTTTGATTCATGTTTTGTCTCCTCTTATACAATAATTATTAACTTTTTTATTTTTTCGATTTTAACATTGTTTTATATCTAACGCACACCATTTATACCATAAATATATGTCTTATAATAAGCCCTCTCAAAAAACTGCTCTTTTATATTTATCTTTTTTTCTTAGATTCTAAATAATTGTCTAATCCTCTTTTTCTAAGGATACAAGCTGGACATTTACCACATCCATCTCCAATTATTCCATTATAGCAAGTTAATGTTTTTTCTCTTACGTATTCTAATTTTCCGAAATCATCCGCCATCTTCCATGTTTCTGCTTTATCTATCCACATTAATGGAGTATGTACTACAAATTCATAATCCATTGCAAGATTCATAGTTACATTAAGAGATTTTACAAATACATCCCTACAATCGGGATATCCACTAAAATCTGTTTCACATACACCTGTAACAATATGTTTTGCACCCTTTACTTTGGCTAAAACACCAGCAAAAGTTAGGAAAAGCATATTTCTTCCTTCTACAAATGTTGAAGGAGGTTCACCATTTTCCCCCATTTTAATTTCAATATCATCCCTTGTTAATGCATTTGGTGCAAGCTGATTAAGTAATCCCATATCTAAAATGTGATGCTCAACACCAAGTTCCTTTGCAATACTTTTTGCACATTCTATCTCAAGCTTATGCTTTTGATTATAATTAAAAGTTACAGCAATTACTTCATCAAATTGTTCAAGTGCCCAAAACAAACAAGTTGTAGAATCTTGTCCTCCTGAAAATACGACAACAGCCTTTTTATTCATATTTTTATGCTCCTATTCTATAATAATTTTTTCTTTATATAGACCATACTATTTACTAAGAAATTTATAAGAATAAAATTTAATAAAAAAACTTTTTATTTACAGATTATTCCCGCAGAAAAACAGGCATAACAACTGAAATAAAAAGTCAAAAAACAAAAGGTCTGTTTTATTAAAAATAATAAAACAGACCTATAATTCAAACTTTATAATATTTTTCAAAATACATAAATAATTTCAATTAAATAGCCTAGTTTTATTTAAGGACAGGATGGTCTAAATGAACTGTCCATATTCAATTTACTTTGTAATAATATCATATTCTTACATATTAATCAATATAAAAAGCATTCAATAATCTATAATTTAATACCATTTACTTTTACATCTGAAAATTTATATAACAATTTAAATATTATTGTTTTATTAAAAGAAGTGCTTCTTGTCTTAACATAGAATCCTCTTCAAAATCACCAATAAAGGTAGTTGTTGTAGTCAAAGTTCCTGGCTTCTTTATTCCTCTTGCAGTCATACAGCTATGTTCACCTGTTATAACAACACCTACGTCTTTTGTTTCTGTAATCATTGATACAATTTCTGCTATATCTGCTCCTATGCGTTCTTGAAGCTGAAGTCTTTTTCCAACCATATCAGCTATTCTTGCTATTTTACTTAATCCAATTATTTTTTTATTTGGAATATAAACAACATTTACCTTCATATTATACATTAGAGCAAGATGATGTTCACAATAGCTATGTATAGGTATATCTCTAACAATAACCATATTATTATGTACTTCCTCAACACAACTTTCTTCCTCAAAAGTTGTGCCAAACATGGCAGCTATCTCTTCATTTGTATGAGTCATGCCTTCAAATACCTCTTCATACATTTTAGCTACTCTCTTTGGTGTATCTTTAAGCCCTTCTCTATCTGGATTATCTCCAAGAGCTATTAAAATTTCTCTTATGCATTCCTGAATCTTTTCAGTATCTATTTTTTTCTTCATATTTATACCCCTATTCTTCTTACAAGCAATTTTATCTTATGTCGTACAAAACATCTGGAAAGGAAATATCCACATATTTAAGTAATGATAAGCTGATTTTCTAAATATTTAAAATAGACTCAACTCATAAAATTAACTCCTTAACACTCTGCTTATTCCTTATTAAATCAATTAAATTGTAACACATTAAGTCAATAATATAAACCACTTAATGAATTGAAAATTAATAGTTAAAAGTTGTTATGTTTTTTATCAAAATCTATCTATTGTAATCTTTCATATCTCAACTAAACTATTAGCTTTTAACAGTTTAACACCTAAACTCCTCTTGCATCTTTATCCCATATAATTTTATGAAGCTGGACCTGAAGCTTTACTTTATTCATATTCTTATCTTTCATAAACTCAACTATATCACTCATTTCAATGTTTCCTGTTACAGGACTTAAATAAACCTTACATTTGTTTGCTAAATCATATACATGAATAATTTCATATGCTTTTTTTAAATCATCCATATTTCCAATTACAAACTTATAAACATCATTTTTACTAATCATATTTATATTATTATAATTCATATGAGAACTCATTTTACTGCTTGGAAGTTTAAAATCAACAATATAACTTATATTTCCCCTTGTATATTTCTTTTTAAAAGGTTCAATATCAATACTTCCATTTGTTTCAATATGTATATTTAAATTGGAATCATCATCAAGCAGTCTTAATAATTCATCTATATTTTTCTGAATAAGAGGTTCTCCACCAGTCAAAGTTACATTATTAACTTTATTACTCTTTATATAATCATATATCTCTTGTGCATTTAATCTCTCATTAATATTTTCCTTCTGCCATGAATAAACTGTATCGCACCATGAACATCTCAAATTACATCCTTGAAATCTTATAAAAGTTGCAAGTTCTCCACTACTTGGCCCCTCACCATCTACAGATAAGAATTTTTCAATTATATTAAACATTTTTATCCTCCATAATCACCATATAATAATTAATAATTTTTTTATTGATTCTATCTATGCAACATAATTAACTAGTTTAAATATTTAATTTAATACTCTATGATTTTTATGTTTCATATATTTATTCACTATAAATACAGCTATTATTAGGAGTTTCAAACAATTCCACTTCACATACAGAAAGTCCCATATCTTTAAGTCTATTAAAAATATCACGTGACATTTCTTCAGCAGTAGGTCTATAATTAACAAAATAAATATCAAAATTGTTTGGAAGTTCTTTTAATTTTTCTGATAATAATCTTCCTTCATCATTATTTTCTATAACAAGTTTATGATCAAATGTTTCCTCAATATTCTTCAGTGCATTTTTAAAATTTGAAAAATCATCTACCATGCCTCTGCACTGACCATACTCATGTAATGTTTCACTTCCTATTTTAGCAATAAGCCTATATCTGTGCCCGTGTATATTAGAACACTTTCCATTATACCCACTCAAATAATGAGCCATATCAAATTGAACTTCACTTTTTAACTTAAACATAAATAATCTCCTCTTAATATATAAATTTGTTTAAGCTGCCAATCTAAAAATAAATCTTTAAAAATAAAAGCTGAAATTAATAAACTTCAGCTTTTACCTTGCAATACTACAATTAAAATTTACATAAAAAACCTGTTTATTATTTTTACCATAATAAACAGGCCTGTATAATCTAAAAATTTTATTCAAGATCAATAGCCTAGTTTTATTTAAGGACAGGATGGTCTAAATGAACTGTCCATTATTAAATTACTTTGACATGATATCATATTTGCTTATTTTTTTCAATCTTAACAAAATAATTTATAAATAACACATCTATTTCCACATTAATTAATAAAAATGAGTATCCATAATTGCATTCATTGTCACATCTTAATTGCGAATTACAATATATGTCATAGAAAATCCATTAAAATATATTATTTCTTAATGAATATTAATGTGTTATAATTAGCATTAATGTGCAAATTATAAACATATTAAGGAGGTCTTTTTTTGGAAAACAAAACAGGAATTGTACATAAGTTTGCTTACAGTTTTTTTAACTTTAAAGCATACAAGGATTTTTTATCTCAAGGATTATTGAAAGCTCTTTTCTATTTATTTATTGTATCAACAATATTCTCAACTTTGGGAAATATAAGCACTTTAGCTACACTTAATGATGATGTTACAAGATTAGAAAATAAATATGTAAAAGAAGCCCCTGAATTCGAACTTAAAAATGGTGTTCTTTCTATTGATTCAAAAGAACCTGTAATTTATAAATATACTGGTGATTCACCAATATTAAACATTCTTATTGAGGATTTCACTTTAGGAGATGTACTTATTGCTGATACAAATGGGACAACTGATGTTTCATCTTTAGATGAATATAACAGTGGTACATACATAAATTCAACATCTATATACTCTAAAAAGAATGGTTCCATAATTGCAAGTATTAACTTTTCAGAAAATACTTCTATAGCCTTAAATAAGGATATGCTAACATCTTATTTTTCACTATTAAAAGTAGCTTTTGCACTTTCTCTTTTAATAGTTGGCCCTATGCTTGCATTTATAAATAATTTGGCTGCAATATTTATTATTATTGGACCAATGACTTTAATTTTCAGTAAAAATTCTAAAGAAAATTTGGGATATCTTAAGTGTTGCATTATAAGTATATATTCTATAACCCTTCCTCTTGTTCTTGAATCATTAGCCACAATAACAAATCTTTATTCATCTGAATTTGTATTTGTATTTTATATTGTTGCTTTTCTTTACAGTTCTCTTGCTGTAAAGAATTTAGGTTCACACAAAAAAATAGATACTGTACTTTAATTAATCTTCAGTTAATATTTTATATAAAAAGCAGCTTTTCTCAAAGAATCGCTGCTTTTTTAATTGTTACTTCATAATAAACTCTAGTAAGTTACTTTAATAATATTTTATAAATACATGTTAATTCCATTTACTTTTAGGTATTCATGTTGTTTTTGATAATCTGGAAGAATACTCTCTACCCTGTTCCAAAAGTTCTTTGAATGATCTCTATGTTCAAAGTGGCACATTTCATGAACGACTATATATTCAATAACATCTTCTCTTGCCATGCTGCATCTCCAGTTAAAAAGTATTGCATTTTTTCCAGTACAGCTAGCCCATCTTCTTTTTTGTTCTTTAACCTTAATATCACTGACTTTATCCACAAAATAATTTTCATATTTTTTGATTTTTTCTTTTACAATTTCCATGGTTTTTTCTCTATACCATTTTTCCATTTCCACTTTCATTTCTTCTTCATTATTTGTATTTGTATATAATATAAAATGCAATTTAGGATATGGACTTTTTAGGGTTTTTCCACCAAAAGAAATTCTTATACTTTTAAATGATTCATCATAAATTATATGAATCGGATATTCATTTCCAAGATACATAAATGTATTTCCATCTTTAAATTCTCTTACAATTTTCCCCTCATACTTTTTTATCATGTGATCTTGTTTTTCAATTATCCAATCAGCTTTTTTCCTTACGAACAACTCTACTGTTTCACTACTCACTCTTAATGGAGTTATTACTGTAACTTTTCCATCTATGTCTACTTTAATACATGCAGTCTTTCTTTTTCTTTTAATTATATCAAATTCTATGACTCTATCTTTATATTCAATATTCATAAATTCACCTATATTCTTTTAAACTCTTAATATACATAAATAATATTATAATATATATCCCAACTATATTAAAAGCAAAAAACTATGACTAATTTAATAATCATAGTTTTTTATTGAAAATATACTTATTATATTTTTCTTCCTAGTATAACTGCACTTTTTTCTAGTACATTAATTTCATTTTTGCAGTCTACTTTAGTTTTAAATATCTCAGAACTATCTTTATTTATTAAAAGCTGCCATTTTCCATCGGGAATATCTAGCTTAACATCTTTTTCAGAACTATTATAAACAACATAAAGTTCATTCCATAATCCATCATTGTTATTACTATTTTTTATTGTAAATGTAACTACATTTTCCATTTTGGTTTCTATGAATTTAACATTTTTAACACAATCAGCTGTATTTATATATAAATTTTTTATCTTTTTCCTAAGTTCAATAAGCCCTTTATAATATTCAACAAGTTCATGATATTCATAAGCTCTTCTCCAGTCTAACTTATTAAGGTCTGCCGATAAATTATAGCTGTTATCTTCTCCCTTTTTTGTACGTGCAAATTCTTCTCCAGCTTGTATAAATATATTTCCCATACAAGTGAAAACTATAGCTGCTGTTAACTTATTAATATCAATAAGTTCTTTATCCTTTATGCAGTAATCCTTATTTTCCCTCATTGTTTCTATTAATTTATCATACAAAGTAAAATTATCATGTGCTGAAACATATGAAATTATTTGTGATGGTGATTTAGGATTATATTCTTCTGAATTATCGCAATAACATACTACACTGCTTTGAATTTTCTTTTCAAGATCACTGGCCCCATTTACAAACCCAGGAATTTCCCCATAGAATACATGACCCTTAATAGCATCTCTTGTGTCATCACAAAATATTCCTACTCCTTCATCAAGATACTGTATATTTTCTTTCAAGGCTGGAACTTCTCCATTTTCCATATTTGATGAAGATGCTCTCCATGGTTCCCCATACATTAATATATTTTTACCGTCTGGAAGTTTATCTAGTTCAGATCTTATTTCATTTATAAGATCTACATTATGAAGTGCCATAAGATCAAATCTAAATCCATCAATATGATATTCTTTAACCCAATGTAGTATAGACTTCTTAATATACTGTCCAAACATGTATCTTTCACTGGCAGTATCATTTCCACATGCAGAACCATTACATAATGTTCCATCATCATTAATTCTATAATAATAATATGGCACTGTTTTTTGGAACCATGAATCTAATGAATATGTGTGATTATAAACAACATCCATAACAACACGTATACCTGCATTATGAAGTGCTAAAATCATTTCCTTGAATTCCTTTATTCTTACCATACCATCATATGGATCTGTAGCATATGATCCTTCTGGAACATTATAATTCAAAGGGTCATACCCCCAATTAAATTGTTCATCATCTCCACTTTCATCTACAGATCCATAATCAAAACATGGCATAAGCTGAACATGGCTTACTCCAAGCTCTTTTAAATAATCAATTCCAGTCTTATGAATTCCATCATTTTTTAATGTTGTCCCTTTTTCAGTAAATGCAAGATATTTTCCTCTATGTTCAGGACTTATTCCACTATTCTCATCATAAGAAAAGTCTTTTATATGAAGCTCATAAATTATTGTTGCATCATAATTCTTAACTCCAAAAACATCTTTTTCAAACCCTTTGGGATTTGTCTCATTCATATCTACAATCATGCTTCTTTTGCCGTTAACACCACATCCTACGGCATATATATCCGCTGTTTCATTGGTTTTTCCATCTACTTGAATTTTATAGTCATAATATACTTTATTTAAATCTCCTATAAGTTCTTTCTTCCATACCCCTTTATCACATTTCTCCATATAAAAGATTCCCAAATCCTCAGCATCTTTTTCTTCATCGCTACCTGTTTTGTATAATCTTAACACTACACTTTCAGCTGTTGGAGCCCATATTTTAAATATAGTTTTTTCTTTTGTGTATGTTATTCCCAAATCATCCTTATCATAAAGATATTTTTCCTTAAACTCCTCTGAAGAATAGTATTTTTTATAATCTAAAGGTTTCATTTTATATAGCTCCTCCTCTATTTTCTAAAAGATAATAAACTTTTAGTATTTCTGATACACTCCATGCTTGTGCAAAGCATCCTTTTGAAATTGTTGGATTCTTTCCATCATATATTTCCGGAAGCTGACCAACACAACCTTCTCTCAATGATGCTTCAATAACTTGAAGCTGTAACTCTACATTTTTAACTGCATCTTCTGAATAGTCATACACCCTGAGATATGCTGCGTAATATGCACCTAGAGGAAATACCCATACTGTTCCTTGATGGTATGCCACATCCCTATTAAACTGCTTTCCTCCATAAAATCCTTTAAATTCGCTATCTTCCATATCTAATGTTCTTAATCCGTATGGAGTATACAGTTTTTCAAATATAGTATCTAAAACTTTTATTTCTTTTTCTTTATCAAGCATTGTATAGTTCATTGAAAGTGCCCATATTTGATTGCATCTTATTTGTTTATCATGATTATTTTCACACATTGTTTCTACATTATGTGATAATGAAACTATATCATTAAGGCAATTATTTTCTTCATTCCAAAACTTAATATTAAAACTTTCTTTTACCTTTTCTGATAAAACTAAATAATCTTTAGGTTCATTTTTAGTAATAGTTGAAAATTCATCCATAATCCTAAGTGCATTGTACCAATAAGCATTTATTTCAACTGGCTTTCCATGTCTTGGCGTAGGAAGTATGTCATTTATCCTTACATCCATCCAAGTTACTTGGTCTAAACCTTTTCCTGCACATATAAGTCCATCATCATCCATAAAAATCCCAAAATCGGTTCCTTTTCTATACCATAAAATTATATCTTCTAAAACTGGATATAATTCTTTTATAAACTCAATATCTGTTGTTACCTTATAATAGTCATACAATGCATTTATAAATAAAAGTGATGCATCCACAGTGTTATACCATGCTTTTTCACTTCCTTCTGGAAAAAGATTAGGCATAAGACCTTTTTTACAATAGTGTGTAAATGTCCTAAAAATACTTTTTGCATTTTCAAACTGACCTGTATATATGCAGCAACCTCCAAGGGATATCATAGTATCTCTTCCCCAATCACCAAAAAAAGGATATCCTGCAATGATAGACTTCCCATCTGTAGAATCACGATTTACAACAAACATATCTGCACTTTTAACAAGCATCTTTCCAATTTCACTTTTAATATTACTTTTATCAATAAGATTCTTTCTATAAATAACAGCATCATCTATTATTTTTTCAGCGCATTCATTTATTTCTTCCATACTATAAATAATATAAAATTCCTTATTTTCCTTAGCTGAAAGATTAAATTCTATTTTATGATTATGTGCTGCACAACCAATTTCATCTCTTCCATCACGCTCATCATGTGAAAATAATATATCATCTTCATATTCAGTATCATAATTTACAATTTCTCCATTAGTCTTGTAATTTAATTTAATGTTATTACTTATAATAGAATTATTATCAATATTAAATGTTTGACTTTTCTTTAAAACCTCTCCCTTTGGAACAAACTCCATATAAGGTGTTACTTCAAATTTAACTTTATTTTTAGTGCAATTTCTTACTTCATAAATTACAGCAATAGTGTTTTCTTTTTGCTTAAGTGCTATTTTTTTATTTATCTGAACTCCGTCTGCATCATATAACCACTGTGGTATGTCCTCAAAGGAAAATGAACTTTCATACAAATATCCAATTCTATTCTTTTTAGAATTTACATATTCTTGAGTCATAAGATCGTATACATTACCATTTGTGACTAATTTTTCTCCCAAATTTAAAATCATGTTATATCTATTATTCGGTGCTTTTATACATGACATAAAAAAAGCATGATCATTCCTTGCACTTGATCCTGTTATAGTAAGAGATGAAAATCCACCTAGACCATTTGTAAGTAGATAACAATTTTCCATACCTCTTTCCATAGTGCTCCAATCATTTTTTCCATAAACAAACTTCATAATATATTCCCCTTCTATTTTATACTTATATCAAACTACACAATTCATAATATTTTTCATCAATTTAAAATGCACAACCAACAATATGCATTTTTTAATATATGCTGTGTAAATACATTTTTAATTAGTGAATCTCTCCATATAAAGTCACACTAATTTTTACACTGTTTACTGTTAATTGTACATTTAGATAATTTCTATTTAATTTTTTTCAGTGTTTTTATTTATTTCATCTCGAACTTCATCTGTTATCTTTCTTCCGCCTTCTTTATACCATCTGTCAACAAAATCATCAAAATAATCTATAGGCTCTTCACCAGTTATTATTTTAAGATATGCCTGCTTTTCTAAATCTTCCAGCTTCCACCATAATTTCGACATAGTCTCTGTTTCCTTATTATAAAAATAAGTTTTAATAATTTTCACCTTAGATCTATCAAGAAGACCACCAGCATCCATTCTTGATGTGTATGCAGCCCAGTCTTGTGGCGTAGCATTTTGAGGATCATTAAGATATCTCTTAACCTGCTCATAATAAGAATATTCTATGAGCTGAAGACTATTACTATCCATTTCCCCATTTAACACCGAATTTATGTTTCTATAGGATTTTATAACAGCATCCTTGTAATCAATATTAATTCCTAGAGGACGTGCAGTAGGATCTACATTATCCCTATAATACTGCTTTATTTCTTGCGCTGAATCATTATTACCATTGAAATAATCAAATAGTACACTACTTATTTTCATTACAACCTCTGGATGCTCATACCCCTTTCTTACTACCACATATTTTTTATTAGGATTTTGTATACAAAAACTTGTACTTCCATCTTCATCTGTAGGTATCATATATGGCTCCCAGTCTGCACTTTTATCATTCTTGATACTATCCATAAGTGGATTGTTAGGTGCCCACCATAAGCTAAAGAAAGAGCCACATTTTCCATTAATGATCATATCTTGAATATTACTTTGAGTACGCACTAAAAACTTATTATCAAGAATTCCCTTATTATATAGCTTACTCATATAACCCAATGCATTTTTAGCATTATTTGTTACAGATCCATACACTATATTTCCATTTTCATCTTTAATCCATTGTTTTGGATATGCATTATATTTTGAAAAAATAATATCAGTCTGAAACATATAACTGTATCCATTATCACTTGTAACTTCTGGAGCACAAGCAAGTCCTATTGTATTCCCTGGTCCATTTCCACCTGGATCTTTAGTTATAAATTCATCTATTATTTTTTCAACATCATCTAATGTTTTAGGAGCATCAAGCCCTAATTTATCCATCCAATCCTTTCTAAGCCATATCATGTTAGGCCCTGAATCAATACTAGTTTCAGGAAGAGCCATAAGCTTTCCATTAAAAGTTGAACTTTCAAATATTCCCTCACCATAGCTTTTGTATATATCTTTTATTCTGTCACTTGCACATTTTTCATAAACATCTGTAAGATCTTCAATCATATCTTTTTCAACAAGCAATTTAAGATAATCATAATTGTCTACAAACATGATATCAGGAATATTTTCTTCTGATATAGCCATAGCAACCATATTATTATAATTAATATCCTGTGCTTCAAAAGAATCTTTATTTTGAACATTAATTTTTTCCTTTAGATATCTAGTATATGCATTATTTTCATATGTATCTCCGCCTGGCATATTTGAATTGTTTGCTCCAATTATCTTTCCTAATGTGTATGTTATTGTTTCTGGATATTTTCCAAATGGAGTTATGCACGCTTCTTCATATTGATTATCTCTATCTGAATTATTATTTTGAACTTCAGAATATTCAAAGCATCCAAGTAAGCCCTGACAAAAATATATTACTATTAGAAGCATTGTTATAACTTTTTTCATGTTTTTCCTCCTAATTTATACATCCTCTTCTATTTTTATCATAACCTAAATAGATACTTCAAACAACTTTAAATTAACCTTTTACAGCTCCTGCATTACTTTCCATATAATATTTCTGTACTGAACAGAATAAAATAGCGATTGGTATTGAAACAATTACTGCTCCAGCTGCAAATCTAGTATAATAATTTGTTATATTTTCTTTAGTAAGCATATTCCATAATCCAACAGCTACGGTATAATACTGTGGCTCAGATCCTGCTATAACCCTTGCGAATATGAAATCCATCCATGGTGCCATAAAAGCTTGAATAATTGTTTGAACAATTATTGGTTTTGATAATGGTATTATTACCTTTGTAAACACCTGCCACCTTGTGCATCCATCAATTATTGCTGCCTCATCAATAGCCTTAGGAATTGTATCAAAAAATCCTTTAGCAACATAAAATAAAAGACACGATCCAGCTGAATATACCAGAACTAATGAAACAAGTTTCAATGCTCCTGTTGTAAGTCCTACACCCTTTAATATATAATATACAGCTATCATTGCCATGAATCCTGGGAACATTCCAAGAATTAAAGCAATATTCATAAATTTCTTTCTAAGTTTGAATCTTAATCTAGACATAACATATGATACAGACAATACATAAAAAGTAGATATTATACAACTAAATATAGCAACTATCAATGTATTCCAAAACCATAAAGGAAAATTGAATATATCAGTATCAGTGAATAAACGAACATAATTATCAATAGTATAAGCTTGTGGCAAAAATGTTGATGTATATGCACCTTTTTCAGCTCTAAAAGATATAAGAACAACCCATATTATTGGAAGCACCCAAATAACTGATAAAACTGCTAAAAAAACATGCACGATAGAATTTGATATAAATTTCTTTTTTCTATTCATTATTGGAATCCCTCCTCATTTTTATAAGAACCTGTTTTTCTATATACAAGCAATGCAGATACTGCTGAAATCAAGAATATAATTATTGCTATTACTGCACCTAAGTTATAATCCTTATTTTCAATTGTAAGTTTAAATAGCCATGTAACAAGAAGATCTGTCTTACCTGCTGACATCTTATAATAATCTAATGTCGCTGGAAGTCCTCCTGTAAATAAGTAAATTACATTAAAGTTATTAATATTTGCAATAAATGCACTTATAAGAGATGGTGCTGTAACAAATAGCATATATGGCAATGTTATATGAATAAATCTTACAACTGCATTTGCTCCATCAACCTTAGCAGCTTCATATAACTCCTCAGGAATATTTTGCAAAATTCCTGTCATTGTAAGAAGTGTAAACGGAACACCAACCCATATATTAACAATGATAACTGCAACTCTCGCCCAAGTTACATTTGTTAAAAAAGGAAGTGATGTACCTGGTGCTATTAACCCTATATTCCTTAAAAGTACATTAACTGCACCTTCAGGTTGTAACATTGTACTCATTACTAATAATGATACAAATTGAGGAACTGCTACTGATAATATAAAGTTAAATCTCCAAAAAGATTTTAACTTTGTTGTTTTACGATTAATTATCATTGCAAGAATAATACCTAGAATATAATTTGTAAAAGTAGCAAATACTGCCCATACAATAGTCCATCCTAATACATGCCAGAAAGTTGTTCCAAGTTCTCCTGAAAAACTAAGTAATTGCTTAAAATTTGTTATTCCAACCCATCCAAATAAATTTCCAGGTGGTTGATGATCTCTATCATAATTAGTAAACGCCATTGCTGCCATGTATACTAATGGCATTATTGTGAAAATTATCAATGACATTACTGGAAAAAATAGCAATGTTTTATGAAGACATTCATCAAGATATGTTGTCATTTCTTCCTTAAATGTAGGAATATGTTCATTTTTTTCCTTTTTTAACTGACTTTTATAAGCCGATTTAATATTAGCTCTCCATATAATTATAAATCCCATAATTGCAAATATTGTCACTACTCCATAAAGCAATATAAGCATTGAATTGTCACCCTGAACATATTCATACACTTGAGTTTTTTCATTAAAAACTTCTCCTGTTACATTAGATCCTAGAGATGTTAACATATAAAGTGCATTGCAACCGCTTGCAATCATTTCGAAAATAAATACAAACTCACTTAATAAAAATAAAACTCCCTTAACAAATTCTTTTCTAGCAAAATTTCCAGCTCCTAAAATAAACATAGAAAGCTTTGTATACTTATCTCCATTTTTTATAGCATTTTTAACAGTATATTCTGTATAAAATTCTATTTTTGAATTTTGCTTTTTTTCTGCCACTGTACTCCCTCCTTTTTATTTTAAGGAGTCCATTACAGACTCCTTAAATCTTTCCTATTTTTTATTTATTGAATCGCCCATTTGTTTTGTAGCTTCTGCTGCTTTTTCTAAAGTAATGTCACCTTGAGTAATTGATTTTCCTAATGCTTCAGCTGGAGACCAGAAATCATTCATATTCTTAACCATTGGTTGAGTCATAGATGCCTCATTAATTTCTAATGTTTGTGCTGCTGCAATTGGATCTGCTTTCACTTCTGGAAGTTCTGTTACTGATTTCCATGTTGGAGTATATCCTCTTACTGTAAAGTGAAGTTTTTGTGATTCTTCTCCACCTAAATATGCTGCTAAAGCAACAGCTTGTTCCATATTCTTACATGTTGGATTAACTCCAACAGCTTTACTTCCAGCAAAGGATTTCATTTGTTTTTGCTCTCCATTTAATGTTATAGTTGGAAGCTTAGTAACTCCAAAGTTATTTCCTAAATATTCTTTTATAGTTGCTGCATCCCAGCTTCCTGAAACATAAGCACCTAATTTTCCATCTTTAAATTTAGAAAGAGAAGCTCCATCAGCATTTGCTGCTTCACAGAAGAATTTAGGATTGCTATTTAACTTAACTAAATATTCTGTAACTTCTGGATGATCTCCAAAAGTAGTTCCTGCACTGTTGTCTGTCCCATCTGCTCCAAATAATTGTCCGCCTGCTGCATAGAAAAATGCTGGTAAATACCATGAATTATTTATAGTACAAGAGAAATTGGTAACTCCATCACCTAAATTTTTTGCCATCATAGTATCAAGATTTTTTACTTCTTCATCACTATACTTACTCTTATCATAATATAAGAAATAAGTATTTGGTGTATATGGAATTCCATAAACGCCACCATTATAAGTTACTGAACCTACCATTGAATCACTGTTGTTTGCCTTAATATCATCAACAACTTTTCCACCAAGCTTTGCAACTCCACCAGCTTCAACTAACATTGGTATCTGGTCATTTGCATACATATAAACATCTGCTGCTTGATCTAAATCTTTTAACGCTTCTTTTGCTGCATCTCCTTCTGACATTACACCATAATCAAATTTTAAATCCCACTCTGGATGTGCCTCTTTAAATTGATCACATAAATATGGAACAATACCATTTGGATATTTATCTGAAGGATTTTGATCCTCTTGTGGTGCCCATACTTTTAAAGTTATTGTTCCTGAAGATCCGCTATCCCCTCCAGAAGCCTTACTGCTTGTCTCCTTTGCTGCTCCACATCCAAGCATGCATGTTGCTGCTATTGATGCAGTTAAAAGAATTGATAACATCTTTTTCATTTTCATAATGTTTCCCCCTATGATATATATATTATTTATGAAATCGTATTCCTGACTACAATTTAATTTTATATTTTCCTCATCATATGGTAAATATAAAAAATCTTAGAAATATATCACTTTTTAATTTTCTTATAAATTTCATATTAATTATGGTAATAATTTGAATTAAAACGTATACTTAAAAAGTTCATATTCATAAAAAAACAAAGACTGATTCATTTTATAAAAATAAATCAGTCTTTTAAATATAAATTTATTTCTGAGCTGGAATTCTAACTATCATAGTTGTTCCTTCTCCAATTTTACTATTAATTTTTATTTCATACTCTGAGCCATAGTACAATTTAATTCTTTCATTTACATTTCTTACTCCATATCCCTTCGAATTTTCAGTAAGTATTGTATCAACTTTATCCTGTTCCATACCAATTCCATTATCACATACACTCAATACTACATTACCATTATCCATATAGCCACTTATAGTAATTTTTCCTCTTCCACTTCTTTTTAAATCTATACCATGATCAATAGCGTTTTCAATTAAAGGCTGAAGAAGAAGATTTAATATTTTATATTCCAATATTTCATCGTCAATATTTATTTCGGCATCAAATTCATAATCATGCATCATAAGCTGAATATCAAGATAAGACTTCATGTTTAAAATTTCATCTTTTACTAAAAGAATATTTTTTCCTTTATTTAGAGCTGTACGATAAAATGAAGATAAGCTTAAAGTAATACCACTTATGTCTTTTTGATCCGCTTCGATAGCCATCCAATTTATAAGTGATAAACTATTATATAAAAAGTGAGGATTTATCTGAGCTTGAAGTGCCTTCATTTCATAATCCTTTTGTATAATTCTGCTCTTATATACATCTTCTATAAGTGAATTAATTTGATTTATCATTTTTCCAAAACCACGCACAAGAGTTCCGACTTCATCTTCACTTGTACTCTTTACAGTTATCCTCATATTTCCACTTTCTATCTGCTCCATATTTTCTCGCAATTTTTCAAGATCACTCACCATATGTGCTGCCAAAACTGATGATATAACAAATGATATTATTACAACAAGTCCAATTATCATAATTGATCTATAAAGCATTGGCGTAATATTATTATAAATAAGACTTACAGGCTTATATAAAACTACTGTCCATGCTTCTGTCTCCGATTTGCATTCTACCACTGCATATTTATTCTTAAGTGTAGAGTTTTTCTCCTTAAGATAAGTATCATACGTTATTTCCATTAAATTATTTTTCTTATCGAAAACACTATATTCAAATATATCTGTTCCATTTTCATCAATTATAAAAATTCCATAATTAGAATCCTTCATATTTCTAAATGGTTCAAATAACTTTTTATAATCAACATTTATATATAATGCACCAAGAGATGAATCCGATTGTAGCGATGGCATATTTCTAACTGAAAAGGCACTTTCTTCTTCTTTTGAAATAAGCCAATGAATATTACTGTTTTCATTTAAAAGACCATACCATTCTTCATTTTTTATATCAGTTAATGGAGCTATTGTAGTATCATGCTGGACTATTTCACTGTTTGCATATATAGTAACTTGATTTATATCATTATGAAAATACTTTAATGAGGAAAGCATAGGATCAAGTATTTTTGTGTATTGATTATACATATCATAATAACTATCATACTTATGTCCCACCACATCCCCAATAGTCTGATTAAATGCTATATAATCTGATAAATTATCATATATTCTCAACTGATTGTCCATATTTGAAACTGCTTGACCAAGATAATTTTTTATATTTATATTTTCCTTATCAAGTAAAGTTTTTCTAGTATGGTTATACCATAATAACCCCATAATTGTAATTGGTATTATTGCAACTATAATATATGTTGACATTATTTTATGCCTGAATTTCATATTTTTGAAGGTCTTATATACTTTCATTAATTTATTCACCTTCATTTCTGAATTTTTGTGGACTTACACCAAAATATTCTCTGAAACTCTGACAAAAATAAGATACATTTCTATAACCTACAGCATAACTGACATTTACTATCTTTTCATAAGTAGTTTCAAGCATTTCTTTGGCTTTTATCATCCTATATGATTTTATAAATTTACTTAAATTCTGACCCGTTTCTTTCTTAAATATATAACTTAAATAACTTGGTGCAAAACATACTTGGGCTGCAAGAACTTCTACTCCAATATCTTTATCATAATTTTCGTAAATATATTTCTTTATGGTTTCAATCTCCTTATGAACAAGTAATGGATTATCTGAAATAGATTCCTCAAATCTAACTATATATTCATTAATTATTCTTACTACACTTGCAAAATCAGAGCTCTTATAAATCTTATTAATATCTTCTTTAAAACCTTTTTCACTAACCTCATTAAGATTTTCATATAAATCCTTAAGTACATTAGAAAAAATAAACTTCACATACATATTAGAAATATCATTATCATTCTCATATAAATCACATAATTTTTTAAAATTATCTTTTAATGACTCAGTATCTTTTATGCTCATATCCTGTTTTATTTTTTTTAATATAATATCTGTATCGTTCTTAGATGATATAACCTTTTCATTAACCTCATCATCTATAAATATATGTTCATCACTATTATTATAAAATCTTTTTTCTATAAGTAACTCAATTTTTCCATAAGCGCCTATTATATCTTCTGCTTTTTCAATTTTCTTTCCTGCTGATACAAAACATTCACTCATGCAATTCATTCTTATTGTATTATATATTGAATAAGCAGCCTCTTTAATATCTCTATATTCTAAACCTATATTATTTATAAACAACAATGATTGCCTCTGATTTAAATTCAAATATTTAAACTGAATATTAGTATTATCCTTTATTATTTTTTCTATATCGTATTCTTTTACTCCAAAAAAGTCTTCTGCAAATTCTATTAAAATCATTCTTCTATATTCTTTAATAAATGATAAATCAATAACATCATTAAATTTAATTTCTAGTTCTTTAGGTGATGTACCATTAACTAAGGAATAAAGAATATGTTCTCTTAAAAAACTCATATTTCTAATATTTTTTTCTTCCTTAACCTTTTCGTCTTTTATTTCTTTTAGAATTCTTATTATAGTAGATTTAAATTCATCTGGATCTACTGGTTTTAAAATATAATTTATAACTCCCATTTTAGTTGCAAATTTAGCATATTCAAATTCTTCATAACCACTAAATATTACAATTTTACACTTTATATCATTATTTTTAACTTCTTTTATAAGATCCATTCCATCCATAAAAGGCATTTTAATATCTGTAAATAAAATATCAATATCTTGTGTCTTTAAATATTCCAATGCATCCATTCCATTTGCTGCCTCACAGATATGAAAATCAACTTTAATTTGTTTTAATAAAAATTTTATTCCTCTTCTTTCAATTCCTTCATCATCTACAATCAATATTTTAATCACAGTACCCCACATCCCATTCTTATGTATCTTCTACATAAACTTTATTATATTAATTATTATTTACTATTATTTAATTCTTTTGACATGAGAACCATGTCTTCACTTGAAATAAATCCATTCCTCCTATAAAATCCTTCTGTACTTTTCCCATGAAGTGTAAGTAAATATATATTGGTTATATTTCTATTTCTAAGCTCATTGATAAATTCATTTAGAAGTTTTCTTCCATAACCTTTTCCTTGCACATCTGTACTTATACAAAACTCTAATATTTGAAAATGCTCTCCATCATAATATTGTTCTGATCTTCCCATTATAATTCCAACAAGTTTTTCTTCTTGATAATATGACATTCCAAAATAACCTGGTGTATTTGCAATGTCAGTAAGCCTCCTGCTAGCTGTTAAATAATCCCACTTATCATTCCATGGAGGATTATTGAAACATTCTATAAATAATTCTGTGACTTCCTTTATATTATTTAAATTTATTGATTTTATCATATCTATACATCTCCTATATACATTATATATAATGTTTTCAAACTATTTTTACATAAATTGTTAAAAATTCATTAACTTTGTTTAATTATATAACTAAAAATAAAAATATCATAATAAATTATTTTACATGAATATTATTGATTTCTTAATATATATTTAAATTAAGGGAATTTAAAATACTCTTCTATAATTAATATAAAAAAGGAGCTGATTACTTTGGGTTCTATTTTAAAAATTAATTCTCTAAGCACAACTTATGTTGACAGCGGACATTCTAATAATAACTTCTATGAATGTAAAAATATATATGCAGGAAGCTTCCATAAAACTTCGTGTTCTTCCGTAATGTTTAAATCACTTATTCAATTTGACTTATACAACCTTGAATCACGTCCACTTGAATATGCATATTTATGCCTTTATGTAAAGGATATCAACTCTGATACAAGCTATTACAGTAATAACACATTATCTGTTTACAAAAATCTATCAAATTATGACCCTAAAGTCGTTACTTGGAATACAACTCCTGAAACTGACAATGTTATTCACCTTAATATTGCATCAAGTGAAATCGGAAATTACATGAAAATAAATATAACTTCATTCGTAAACAGCTGGATTAAAAATGATGATAATTATGGAATCACCATAGAATCCGGTAATTTTTATTCTTCCTTAGTAAAATTTGCTTCCTCATGTTCGGAAAAACCACCTTTACTTTTTGTAGAATATAAGAACCCTAAGTTTGATTACAGTATATATGATGACTACAAAACACACAGCTTACGCTGATAATAAAATGCGCACATAAGTTTGTAATAGCAAGGAGAATAACCCACTTTCAGCGGGTTTATTCTCTTATAATATATTTATTATTAGATCAATCTTGAACATTTATATTATTTAAAACAATGCATCTTTTGGTCTGCATCTTGCCATTCTACAATATATCCACTTCCATGGGAACAAAAAACCGAATTAGAAGTATACTCAATATCAGCATTTTTATTATAATCTCTTCTTTTAATTACTTCATCACTATTATGACATAAATCATATCCATCATAAACAAGGTTTACTATACCTTTCCCTCTTGTAAATGCAGCTATTTCCATAGTATAATCCATGAATGTTGAAACAGGGCCCTTACCAATTATTATTACCTTTCCTTCATTATTTACTGGATCTTCAAAAGTTCCATGAAGTCTTTGAATATCTGTTAAAACTCTTCCTATATGTTCTTGAAAAACTTCTATTGTAAATTTATAATATGGTTCAAGTAAAATATTTTCAACTTTTTCAAATCCCTGACGAATAGCCCTGTATGTTGCTTCTCTAAAATCGCCTCCACATGTATGCTTTAAATGAGATCTTCCATTTAATAATGTAATTTTTATATCTGTAATACTAGAGCCTGTCAAAAGTCCATGATGTTCTCTTTCAAATATATGGCTTTTTATAAGTTTTTGAAAGTTTATACTCAAATCATCTACATGACAGCATGTTTCAAAAGATATTCCACTATTCCTTTCCATTGGTTCAATCTTTATAATCACTTCCGCATAATGCCTTAAAGGTTCAAAATGTCCACATCCAATTGTTTCTTTTTTTATTGTTTCTTTATATAAAATTTCACATGGACCAAATTCCACATTAATATTAAACCTTTCTGATACTATTTCTTTAAGAATTTCTAGCTGTATTTTCCCCATTATGTGTACATGTAATTCTTTAAGACTTTCATTCCATATAACATTCAGTGATGGATCCTCACTTTCAAGTATTTTAAAATACCCAAGAACATCTTTTACATTGTATGATTTATCAAAAATAACTTTCGACATAAGTGTAGGCACCATTTCACATGTATCTTTTTCTCTTATTTCCCCAATTGTATCAAATGCAGAAGCTTTAGAAAGCCCTAAAACACCAAATATATCTCCCGATGTTACTTTATCGCACGTTCTAAACTTACTTCCATTATATATTCTTATGCTACTTATTTTTTGAGTTGTTGCTTCTTCTTCATTCTTCCCATAAGTAACCTCATCTCTCACATTTAATGATCCCTTTATGCATTTTAAAAAGGTTATTCTTGTTCCATTATCATCATGTCTAACTTTAAATACCTTTCCAATGAAATTTTCATTTTCAACACAATCATATGTTGTATATGTTAATTCATCAAATCCAAAAAGGAATTCCACTATTCCTTCATCCTGAAGAGCACATCCTCCAAAACATGGGAATACCTTACATTCTTTTATCAATGTTTTAAATTTTCTCTTCCATATTTCTTCACAGTAATTTCCATCGAAATATTGTTCAAGAAGTTCATCATCTTGTTCAGTTATAAATTCTATAAGTTCATCATTAAAATTCACATGTCCCTTACTGTCTGACATAATGACATCAATTTCAAATATATTTTCTGCCAGTTCCTTTTTCATTTCTCCTATTACTCTTTTTTTATCCGCACCTACCCTATCCAGCTTGTTTATAAAGAAAAATGTTGGTATATTGTATTTTCTTAAAAGATTCCAAACTGTTTTTGTATGCCCCTGCACACCTTCTGCTGCACTTACTAAAATAACTGCATAATCCATTATCATTATAGATCTTTCCATTTCAGTTGAAAAATCCACATGTCCTGGAGTATCTACAATATAATATGTTGAATTATTAAATTCAAATACACCTTGTTCTGAGAATATTGTTATTCCTCTTTCTCTTTCAATATCATGATTATCTAAAAATGTATCCTTGTGGTCAACTCTTCCACATTTTCTTATACTGTTTGTATGATATAATATATGCTCCGAAAATGTCGTTTTACCGGCATCAACATGAGCAAGAATTCCTATAGTCTTCTTCATAAATGCGCTACCTCATTAACAAGTTTTATACTAAATTATAGGATGATATTTTTAATACCATCCCATAATCGATCAAAACAAGTATAACATAAATTTTATACTGTATACACTTCAATAACTCGTGTAAGTTCATTTGCAATATCATTTTGTTCGTTTATTGATTTTAATATATTTTCAACTTCACATGCAGCTTCATCCATACTAGATTTTATCTCCTGTGATTTACCTGCTGTATCAAGAGATGTTAAACTTACAGTATTAATTCCTGATGCAATCTGATTTATTATCTCTGTAATTACGCTGCTCGTCTTTCTAACTTCATCAGACATAGAACTTATAAGTTGTGAATCTTCAACATAATTTGTTGCTGTTTCAATTAAAAGTTCATAATCCTTGTTTACATCATTTTGAAGGAAATCTAATACAGTTTGACTTTCATTACTCAAATTATCAAACGCCGTTTTAACATCTTTTATAACTTTTTTTATCTGTTCAACAGTATCTCTTGTCTGCTCAGCCAGATGTTTAACTTCCTCTGCAACTACTGCAAATCCTTTTCCATTTTCACCTGCTCTTGCTGCTTCTATAGCTGCATTTAATGCAAGCAAATTAGTTTGTTCTGATATTTCTGCAATTGAATCTGCCATGATTCTTACATCTTCAACTACTTTCCCCTGCTCAATTGCACACTTTACATTTTCTATTATTTTACTATAAACATCTTTTGCATTTTTTACTGCAAATTCTCCTTGTCCCTTAACACTCATTGCTTTATCACGTATCTCAAATGCTGATGTACTGTCTTTTTCAGCATTATTATTAAGCTCCTTAACTGTAAGTTCTATTTCTCCTGTTGATGAATTTACTTCTTCTGATATTGTACTTAAATTCTCTACTTCATGTACTATTATACTAGTAGCATCATTAACTCTATCTATTCTCTCAACAATTACTTTAACAACAGTATTCAAATTATTATTAGATGTAACAAGTTTTTCTGAATACTTAAATATATTTTCGACCATTTCTCTATTTGCACTTATTGCATCATTTAAATTATTAACTACATGAGCAATTTCCTTATCATACTTTCCCTCAAGTTTTGCTGTAAGATCGCCATTTTTTAAAGAATATGCAAGTTTATTAAGATCTTTTAGTGGTTTAATAATTCCTCTTATAATATAAAACGATAATATAATTGCTATAATAGCCCCAGTAATTGATATCCATAAAGAAATATTAGTACATTTAGATACAAGACTCTGCACTTCTGTAATTGATTGTCTCATACTCTGCTTTGTCATTGCTTGAACTGCTGCATTATCTATTATTGTCTGCATATTTAACAATTGATTCGTTACAATATGCAACGATTTGATGCAAACGCTTGCAATTGTACCTAAAAAAATCAACATAATTATATAACTTGTTACAATTTTGCCCTTAACACTCATAAATCCCGTTCTATTTTTATTCTGTTTTTTCATATAACTCCCACCTTTACCTTATAATGTTTACACTTAATTAGATAATATTAGTGAATATAGTTTATTAATCGATTTCATAAATTCTACTTTTATTATAACTTATTATTTCATAATTTTCCATAATTATAATTTTTTTTATTAAAAAAGCTGCTTATCAGTAAGCAGCTTTTTAATAAAATCAAATTATATCTATATATAATTTTTTAAAACCATATGTGAAACTTATATTTAAACTATGATAATACCCAATTAAACTCTATATAAATGGATTGTAAAATCTACTTCCAGTTTTTATAGAAATAAATACTGATACTAAAAGCAATATTAATAATATCCCAATAGACACATAATCACTTTTCTTAAAATCTCTCTCACTATACCATGTTCTCTTTTTCTTATTTCCAAATGCCCTAAGTTCCATAGCACTACTTATAGTCTCTATTCTTTCAAGGCTTGAGAATATAAGAGGCATTAAGATAGCTGTTGAGTTTTTTATTCTTTGGCTAAGCTTTGCTTTCTTTGACATATCTATTCCTCTTGCTTGCTGAGCAAATGATATATCACTATATTCGTGCTGAATATCAGGAATATATCTTAAAGCAATAGACACTGAATATGCAATTTTATAATTAACACCTATTTTATTAAGTGATGCTGCAAATTCACTTGGATCTGTTGCTACCATAAAAATTAAAGCTATCGGTATTATTGAAAAATACTTCAATGTAACATTAAATTGGTAAAACAGCTGCTCTGCTGTAAGTGAATATGGACCTATTATATGAAATAAATCTGTTCTGCTATTATATATTTTAACACCCTCATATGGCGAAAAAATAAATATTGCTATATTATTTATAATCAAAAATATAAGAATAAAATAAAAAACAAAAGATATCTGCTTAAATTTTATTTTTGATATTTTAAATATTATGAAACTAAACATAACCATAAACAATAATATATACGTATTATATGTAAGCATAGAAACAAGAGACCATAAAATAAGACATATTAACTTTGTTGCACCAGTTAATCTATGTATTGGAGAATCTATTGATTTATATTCAAGCATTGCTTCATTCATTATTCTCTAATCCTCCTATCCTCTTTTATAAATTTTTCAACAAAATTCTTAGGATCTTTAATGCCACATTTTAATGCTAAGGTATACAACGATGTTTCTCTAAGGTTAGCCTCTCTTATAACTTCCTCATCAGTAAGAATATCTGCTGTTGTATCATCCTTAAGCATCTTTCCATTAGACAATACAATTGCTCTATCTGTATACTCAAGCATTAAATGCATATCATGAGTAATCATTATTATTGTTACTCCTCTTTCATTTAATTCCTTCAAGAATTCCATTATTTCAGTGTAATGCTTAAAATCCTGCCCAGCTGTAGGTTCATCAAGTATTATAACATCGGGGTTTATTGCAAGTATTGAGGCTATCGTAACTCTTTTTTTCTGTCCAAAACTCAATGCTGAAATTGGCCAATTCCTAAATTCATATAGACCACAAATTTTTAATGTATTTAATACTATTTTATTGATTTCTTCCTCGCTATAATTTCTGATTCTAAGACCAAAAGCAACTTCATCAAATATCATTGTCTGACATATCATCTGATTAGGATTTTGCATAACCATTCCTATTTTTTCTGCACGTTCCTTTATTGTTGAGTCCTTCATGTCTTTTCCTTCAAATAATATGCTACCTTCAGATGGCTGATAAAATCCACATATAAGTTTTGAAATAGTTGACTTTCCTGCACCATTTCTTCCTACTATGCTTACCATTTCACCTTTATTAATTTTAAAGGATACATTTTTTAATGTCTGTCTATTACTGTTATACTCAAATGATACATTTTTTAATTCGAGTATTGAATTACTTGTATTATACTCTTCAGGTTCATCAATATTATCATACCACTGTTTTATATTTTCACTACATTTTTCATAACACAGCTTTTCAATACTTTCAGGATTTAAAGTTTCATCTATAATACATCCAGCATATTTTAATGCAGTTAAATATAAAGGTTCTCTTATTCCGTTTTCTTTTAATATTTCTGAACTTAGTAATTTACATGGAGATAAGTCGCTCACTATTTCTCCATCATTAACTACTATTATTCTATCTACATCACAATGAAGTACTTCTTCAAGTCTATGCTCTATTATTATAACTGTTTTTTGTGACTCATTTTTTATTTTTTCAATTAACTCTATAGCCATATTTCCAGTTGCTGGGTCAAGACTTGCCAGAGGCTCATCAAACAATAGTATATTGGATTCAGCTGCAATAACACCTCCTAATGATACTCTCTGTTTCTGCCCTCCTGATAATCTATGTGGAGAAGATGTTAAATAATCTTCAATATTTACCATCTTAGCCGCATTTATTACCTTTTCCTTCATTGTTCTTAATTCAACACAATCATTTTCTAATTTAAAAGCAATATCCTCACCAACTGTAAGTCCAATAAACTGCCCATCTGGATCCTGAAGAACAGTTCCTACCATATTAGATAATTCAGCTATACTCAACTCTTTTGTTTCTTTATCATTTATCTTTAGGCTTCCAGTTATATCTCCTTCATATTTGAATGGAACAAGTCCATTTATTGCATTTGAAAGTGTACTTTTTCCACTTCCAGATGGACCTACAATAAGAACCTTTTCCCCCTCATATATGGTTAAATTAATATTTTTTAAGGTTGGTTTGCTTTGTGCTTTATATTTAAAACTAAAATCCTTAAATTCTATTACAGGTTTTTTCATATTCCGCTTCCTTTTCATTTATCTAAATAATTATTACATACAATAATATTATATATCTTTTACTTTTCGACACAAGTATTTTAATTTTAACATAGTTTGATGCACTTCTTCAATATAATCTAATTTTTTATTTATTCAAACAAAAAACCATGTAAGGATTGAATATATATCTTCCTTTACATGGTTTTCTTAAAATTTATTCTTCAGCCATAAGGCTTCCTTTTTTTACTCTTGTCTTAGAGTATAAATATAAAAGTATACTTCCAAGAACTCCTATAGTAATCATATTAGAAATTCCAGCTACAGCACCTTGAATATAAACTTTATTTGAAGGTTCAGCATAAATGAAAATATCTAAAGTAGGTGCAACAAAATACCATGCAACTATATTAGCAATAATTTGAGTAAGGTTAAACATTATAATTTTTCTTTTTCCAAAATTACCTTCATCAATTTTTATTTTCTTCCATGCAAGTCCTATAACAAGTCCCACTACTGCTGAAGCAATTATCCAGCTAAACCAAGGTGATCCATATGCAGTAAGATCCTTTAACGTATGACCTATAAATCCTATTGATACTCCTGCTACTGGTCCATAAATTATTGCCATTAATGCTAAAAAGGCGTAAGCTGTTTGTATTTCTGTATTAGGAATTCCTGTTGGAATAGCTGCAAATCTTCCTAATATCATGAATACAGCAGACCCTATACCAATAGCAACTATTGTTTTAATAGTTAATTTTCCATTATTCATTATTATTCCTCCATTATATGCAAATATATTATATTTTTATCTTATGTTTTTTTAATTGATTGTTAATTTAATGTACTCATATTAAATTAACATAACCTAATTCATTATAAATGATGAATTTATTATAATCAAGGTTGCCTAGTAAATTGTGTATATAAAATAACATCCTTTGCTAAAATTCATATTATATAATTATCACAAAATAAATTATAGTATAAAACAAAAGACATTAAACAACTTTATAGTCATTTAATATCTTTTTTAGTCTATGCTATTTTTTTCTATGTCTTATCTTTCTATTTTTAGATAAATAATTATCAACTTCTTCTCCAACAGACTTTGAAAAATTAATTCTTCTTCTTACACCATTACCTTCATAATATAATGTATACCTATTCTCTTCTTCTGTTATAGAATAAGAACTAATTTTATCCCACGTTGTAAGATAACTGCTTAAAAGAATTCCATTCTCTGTAATTCCACATTTATTACCTACAAATGCCACTGGAATAATAACAATTACAACCATAATATCTGCTGGCTTAATACTTCTTCCAGAGAAAAATGTAACTCCTATAAAAATAATGATGATTAATGGAACTAAATAATAATTCTGGTTTCGTCCACAATAAATAAGTTTATGTTTTCTTTCTTTTAAAAATAACATTCCGCTTATACCCAATATCACAATTAGTCCAATTATTGTTAATAAATCCACTTACCTTCCCCCTTTATGCTACAACGTATTTTAAAATTTCATCAAACGATTACAGCAATTTTCTATGATTCTCTATACGATTATACCATATTTTATTATTTATCAAAATCCATACTAAATTTTAATCTATCATAACCTATTATTGTATCTTTAAAAACTTCTTTTGCATTGTTCTCATATAAAAATGGATCTGACATAGCTGTTCCAAAATGAGTTAAAATCATATTTTTAACTTTTCCATCACAAGCAAGCTGTGCTGCTTCTCTAAAAGTCATGTGTTTATTTTTAACTGCTTTTTCTATATCATCATCACTTCCATATGTTCCTTCACATATAAACAAATCACTATTATCAATGAAGTCTGGAATTTCTATACTTGGCCTTGAGTCCGTAATAAAACTAATCTTTATTCCTTTTCTATCTTCTCCCATAACCATATTTCTTTCATATATAACTCCGTCAACTTCAACAGATTCTGATTTTTTCTGAAGTATATTCCATAAATTTTTAGGTACATTGTTTTTCATAGCACTATCTAAATCAAATTTCGGAGTTCTTTTTATATAAAAACTATATCCAAGACATGGTGCTGAATGATCTGCTTCAAAAAAAGAAACTTTTACTTCCTCGTTCATAATATCAATACTCTCCTTAGGATTTTCAATAATATCTATTTCATACGGAAGCCATTCAACAATAGTTCGTAAACCATTTACTGCTTTTGTAATCCCTTCTGGACCAATAATAGTAAGTTTTTCACTTCTTCCACTATTGCCTATAGTTCCAAGAAGACCTGGAAGTCCAACAATATGATCTCCATGTATATGACTTATGCATATTACATCAATAGTTTTAAAACCAGCATTACACATACGCATTGATACTTGAGTTCCTTCACCACAATCAATTAAAATCTTACGTCCTTTATACATTAATAAAGATGCTGATAAAAACCTTCCTGGCATTGGCATACCACCACCACATCCTAATAACAAAATATCAATCATATTACCTAACCTCCTTTAAGCTCTTATAAAATTATATCTCTCATTCCACATTATGTAAAATTCTTTCTTCCCATCCATTCTCTCTTGTAAAAATCATTTCATTTTCATTTGATAACTCTTCATCATACTCATATCCTTCATAATTAAATTTTTTAAGTTCATCAATTTCTGTTATCTTATTTCTTATTATAAATGTTGCCATAAGACCTCTTGCTCTTTTAGCCTTGGTTGTTACTACTTTATATTCTCCATTTCTATTCTCTTTAAATGTTGGTGTTATAACAGTAACATCATCATATTTTTTAATACATTCAATACTTTTAAAATATTCATTTGATGCCAGATTAACTAATATTTTATCATCATTTATAAGTTCTTTATAAATATTTTCTTGTATTTCTTCTCCCCAATAATCATATAAATCTTTATATGTTTTAAATTTAAGTTTTGTCCCCATTTCCAATCTATAAAAATTTATACCGTCAAATGGTCTTAAAACCCCATATAAACCACTAAGTATTCTCAAATGATCATTAGCATAGAATAATTCTTCAATTGAATAACTGCCCGTATCAAGACCTCTGTAAGCTTCTCCCTTAAATGCTCCAATGGATATAAACGCATTATCTAGACTTTTACTCCACTGTTCAATCCTATCTTTGTTCAGGGCTGTAAGTTTTGGACTTGTTTTCATAAGACTAGCTAATGAATATTCATCATATTTTTTTAATTCCTTTATTAAAATTTCAGATTTCTCTAAAAATTGTGGTTCTGTCATTGGAAGATTGCTAAAATTCTTATTTATTTCTAATGTTTTCGCTGGTGATAATACTATTATCATAATACTCGCTCCTCAATTATTTTTATCATTTTTAATAAATATTATATATTTATTAAAAATGATTATCAACTTAATTTTACACGCACATATAAATTACTCATAATACCATTATTTATAAATGTCATTTATTATAATTTCATTCATATATAAAAAATGTATTAATTACAATATAATTTCTTTTATATTATAAATT